>UPTG01002716.1_pt1 | contig 11863 bp, 9 predicted proteins | sample 2160121 | NCBI WGS metagenome assembly UPTG01 (sample SAMN06266255, study PRJEB28933) | marine metagenome | isolation source: Columbia River Estuary | place: USA:Columbia River Estuary, USA | collected 2014-07-27 | reverse complement strand
TGATGCACTCGGCTCATAGCGTGCAACCGCCTGGCTGAGTCCATAACTCGTGTCCTCATCATTAAAGTCGTGCTGCCCTGACAACGTGCCGATGTAACTCACCACATTGTTAATGGCCGACGCATCAGCAAGCATCATCGCCATTGGTGCCATGGTGCGGCCCCAAGTATCGGACTCATCCGCCCCACGAACGCCGCGCTTAAAATGCCGTAACTGGCGCCGCATGTATTCAGGATCCATTCCAGCCAAGCCCGGTGCATGCATCGCTTTGTTACCCTCGCCATTAACGCCATGGCAAGAACTGCACACCGCGTAAGAGGATTCACCCGCCATTAAGTTGGTGCTGAGCTCAACCTGAGTCTCTGCAAAGGTGGGCTGATCGGCAATCCAGGCGGCGTAACTTTCGTCGCTATCGACAACCACGCGACCACGCATTGCGTAGTGCCCTACCCCGCACAGTTCTTCACAGAGCAGGTCGTAACTTCCTACCTCGTTGGGTTCTGCCCAGATATAAGACACCTGTCCTGGCACAAAATCCATCTTGACGCGGAACTGTGGGACAGTGAAGTTATGCAGCACATCATTAGAGCGGAGCAAGAATGTGACCGCTTCGTCTACCTTCAGGTGTAAGACCGGATCGTAAATAACAATATCGTCCTGACCTAAGGGGTCCGACGGGTCGATTCCTAGGGGGTTATCACTACTGGTATGACTGACCGCGACGGCGCCGAGTTGGCCATCCTCTCCCGGCAAGCGATAAGACCAATTCCACTGACGAGCCAACACCTCAATTTCGGTAGCGTCATCGGGCGGCGTCACTACGTCCGCCCAGACCAGCAAGCCCGGCGCTAACATTGCCGAAATAGCAACCGTCGTACCGATGGTTAACCAGGTCTCCATCTTGATACTTTCGGGTTCGTACTCGGCGCGTCTATCTGGCTTATGGCGAAACTTAATTAGGCAGTAGGCGATGAAAACATTGACCAGCACGAAGCCAAGACCGGTTACAACAAAAGTGAGTGTGATGGTGTCGTCCATTGAAGACCAATTGGACGCTATCGGTGTGAAATACCAAGGGCTGAGGAAATGAAACGCAACCGTCCCCAACACCAAAACGAGCAATATAATTGCAATTAACATAGCTTATCTCTCGCACCCAGTGCAAAAATTGGGCACCAACGCCCCCCCAGTACACGACCATCAAGAGAATGTATCTTTACCGCTGATTACACTGCCCTTAGATGAATCGATACTCCCTTATTGGTGGCTGTACGTAGCAGCCGCTTTATTATTTTTTATTATTGTTGTCTGTTTGGTCGGCCCTGAAAAATCAAGGCCCAATTTCTAAACTTTTCCCAGTTCCTCAGTAGCGCCATTAACGCCCCGGTATGCGTCACCTCGATGCCGGCGCGCTCCAGCTCTGGGTGGCTTTTCACGATTGTCTTAAGGCTTTTTTCATCTGCAGGATCGGTCTCAACAAACAAGACATGGCGCCCTTTTGCGAGTGCTTTTTCAAAGCGCGCGAAATGCACGTTCGGGGCGTGCAGACCGATAAAGCCCGCCTCCCACGTTGCGAAACCAAAGCCTATGATGGCCAAAAAGATAAAGGGGACCCAGCTCACTTCGGCCGCAATCCCGGAATAATGCGCCACAAGCAGTATCAGTGCGGCAATAGCGAGGCCCAGTACAGCCCCAATCTCGCCCAAGTGCACAACATCGGTTTTCAGAAAACTCGCAACCCGATTCACATCGTGGTTTTCAAGCCCCACGTCATCGTTGCTGAGCAAATAGATTTGCGGCCGAGCAATGCCGCCCGACTCTAGTTCGTGTTCGATCTGTTCCAAATTGTCCAGATCGTCGCTGATGTAGTAGAAGCGTCTCATGGACCCTCCTTAATTATTATTTATTATCGTGTTGCTGGCGCCGCCCTTTGGGTCAGTCATCAGCCTCGTTACCGCTCAACAACCTCTTCGTGCTGTTGCTTCCCATTCCGCGTCCCCCGACGCACTTAATGAATGAGCAAATCAAATAACTGACAAGACTATAACGTAGTCTTGCAAGGAGTGAAACCCGTCGATTGAGGTAGGTAATGGCGGCCATCTCGGACCCCGTTTGAACCTTAAAAAATAGGGCTAACCGTTAATTGATAACCCTTTTTTTTCGAGAAACTGACTGAGGGGGTCCAGTTGGTAATCGCCAAAAGGCGCGATTACGCGATAGCCCATGGACTGATACAAGGCGGTGGCCTCGGGCTGATAAATCCCCATTTCGAGCCGCGCACAATTAATCCCTTCGGCGACAATACCCTCTTCAATCGCGACCATTAAGGTTCGCGCTATTGAGTGCCCTCGGTAGCCTTCATCAACAAATAGACGTTTAATTTCTGCATAGCCCGCCGCTTGATAAAACCGCGCTGCGACACAACCGATACAAGTATTGGCAGTTGCACTCCGCGTGCCTTGATCTGTGAAAGCGCCCAAAAATAGCGCATGCCGACCACGTAGGCTCGCGCTACTGACCAAGTGATTACTTTCCGCTGGGTATAGCGCCGCCATATAACGATCTGACTGCACCAACAGGTGATCGGCCTCGTCGCCTGCAATCCGTTTTACACTCACCCTCATAAGCAACTCACCCTCATAAGCAACTCACGGACTCGACAGCTTGTCAGCGCCGCGCATCAACTGTCCTGCTCTCTTCATAACCAATCACCAGCCAATAACATCCCCGCGGCCAACACAAACATGATGCCAGCGATCACGCCATCAATCACTCGCCATGCATAGCGCTTGCGCATCAACGGCAACATTAAGCGCGCAGCAAAGGCCAGTGCCGAGAAAAAAACGAGACTCGCAAAGACCGCACCCGCACCAAAGGCCAACTTCGCGAGGCCCGAGTATTGCAACGATAAGGTGCCAATCAGTACGACGGTGTCCAAATAAACATGTGGGTTGCCAAAAGTGAGTAACGCCGCCGCGCCTAAAGTGCTGTGCAAACTTCCTCGCTCGTCGCCTGCGAGCTCTAAGGTGGCATTGCCCCGCCACGCATCTCTCAGACGCCGCAACCCGTAGACGCTTAACCACACTGCTGCCAGTAAAAATAGAGTCGGCTTGTACTGCTCGGCAAAATCTTGGATCACCAGCGACACACCCGCAATACCCAGAGTAATCAGTAACGCATCGGATAACGCACAGAACAGCACCACGGGCAGAACATGTTGGTTCAACAAACCTTGGCGCAATACAAAGGCATTCTGCGGACCAATTGCGAGAATCAGTGACAGGCCTAACAAAAACCCGGTTACGAGCGCGCTCAAGCCCTGAGTCAACTCCAGCTCTGTCATAGCATTATCAAAACCAGCGCATCATGCCGATTAACCCAGCAATCGCATAAAAAAATTGCAGGAGCAAAATACCCCGATGCCCACCACGATAAGCCCATAAGCCAATCGCCACTGCGGAAATCAGCAGCAACGAAAAGCCGATAAATTCCAGCCCAATATTAGACGCCACTAGCAATGAGTAGGCGATTGCGGTGATAACACCCACCCACTCGAGGGAACTGTATGCGACTTTTTGTTTCATGAATCTCTCAGTGCTATTAGTCGGAGTTACCGCAACGATGAATCACCCGCCTCGCCTTTCCCAGGCGCATATGCGGCTGCGCGGGCGCCCAAAGCAGGCATATTACAACGCAGCTCCCTGGCTCAGGAAGATTCGTCTACTCGAGCGAGGCTGTGCGCGCATGATACTGCGATGCAGTGGGTCTTCGTGACAGGGGTTCTATCGTGGTATCGAATCTTTCGCGACAGCGGTGGTTACCTCGATTTTTGTTATGCCGCGATACAGACTGAGCGCCCATTGCGAAGAAAGGATTGAAGCAAAAAAATGACGCCCCTACTATATGCCTGTCTCGATCAGCAACGGCAACCGTTTTGGCAATGAATAAATTGACGAGTGTTTTCAATTCACGCGGCTACTGGGCCGGGCTTTCGCTGATCGGTCTCGCCGCGCTCGCAGTGGCACTTTACTACCAGTACGGTGTTGGCGACGAGCCTTGTCAGGTGTGCATTCACGCGCGGCTGTGGGTGGTTGCAGTAGTGCTGACAGGCGCCGTGATGTGCTTGCTACCGCTCAATCGGGGGACACAGTTGGTTGCTAACCTCGTCGTACTTACCTCCGGCGCTGGACTAGGGGAGCGCGCGTGGTACCTGTATCAACTCGAAAATGGCATCGGCAATGGTAGCTGTCAATTTCAACTCGGTATGCCCGATTGGTTCGCCGTTGATCAGTGGTTCCCTTGGCTTTTCGAAGTGCGCAACCTCTGCTCATTTACGCCTGAGATGCTGCTCGGGCTGAGTATGGCTGAGTCCTTAATGCTATTTGCCATCGGCTTGTGTTTGACCGTCACGACGGCGCTATTCATGCCTCAGCAACCTCTACAGTCAGGCCCACTTTCATCTTAGGGTGCTACTGCGTGATAGCAGTGCTGGATCGGGGTCTTGAGCAACGCAGTTGAAGAAGGCGCTATCAGGCCATCATTCCACGTCAGGCCATCATTCCACCTCAGGCAATGATGCCGAGATCAACCACAAAGACCCGCAGATAAAATTGTAGACCGATCCATCATTACGAATCAGTAGCTAGCGTCGCGGAACACCCTCTGACCATTGACAAACTCAACACTCGATCACGCTAACCGGCATTTCCAAAACATTAATCGCCAGTCCACCCCGAGCGGTTTCCTTGTACTTGTCCTGCATGTCTCGCCCGGTATCGCGCATGGTTTTGATCACTTGATCGAGTGATACAAAATGCTCACCATCACCTCGAAGCGCCATCCGTGCGGCACTGATTGCCTTCACTGCCCCCATGGCATTGCGCTCGATACACGGTACCTGCACTAAACCCCCAATCGGGTCACAGGTCAGGCCCAGATTATGCTCCATCGCAATCTCTGCAGCATTTTCTACCTGCGCGGGTGTTCCTCCAAGGGCATCTGCCAGCGCTCCCGCCGCCATGGAGCAGGCAGAACCCACCTCTCCCTGGCAACCCACTTCGGCACCAGAAATAGAGGCATTAATTTTATACAGAATACCGATGGCACCCGCCGTCAATAAGAATCGACACACATCGTCTTCGCTCGCGCCGCGACAATGATGCAAGTAATACTTTAATACCGCCGGGATAATGCCCGCGGCACCATTGGTAGGCGCTGTCACAATTCGGCCTCCCACGGCATTTTCTTCATTAACGGCGAGCGCATAGAGTGTGACCCAATCCATGGTCGTCAGCGATTCGTCCCCAAGCGTATCGCTCTGGCTTTTGAGCTGTCGGTGGAGTTGTGCTGCTCGGCGTTTTACCTTGAGTCCACCGGGCATGATGCCCTCGGTGCGACACCCCCTCGTAATACATGCCTCCATCACCTCCCACAGCGCAAGCAAACCAGCACGAATCTCTGCCTCCGATCGCCACGCCTGCTCATTGGCCAGCATGAGCGCGCTGATCGACAGCCCGTGCTCACGGCACTGCGCGAGGAGTTCAGCTGCGGTAGAAAACGGATAAGCCACCGGTGTCGGATCGTCGACAATCGCGTCACCGTCACTGGCAGATTCATCAATCACAAAGCCACCGCCCACCGAGTAATAAATGCGGCTGTGAATCACTTGACCCGATTCATCCAATGCAGAGAAGCGCATGCCATTGCTGTGAAAGGGTAAGGATTCTGTGCGGTGCATAATCAAATCATCGCGATAACTGAACGCGATCGGCTGACTTCCCAAGAGTGTTATCTGCCCCTCCTCGCGTGCTCGGTGTATGCGATGATCGATTGTGCCAATATCAACCTCGTCGGGCGTCTCCCCCTCCAGGCCAAGTATGATCGCCTTGGGCGAGCCATGACCCGCACCGGTCGCACCAAGTGAGCCGAACAGCTCCACGGTTAGCCGGCCGCAGCGACCCAGCATCTGCTCACGCTGGAGCGATAGTGCAAATAGACGCGCGGCATGCATCGGGCCCACCGTATGCGAGCTGGAGGGACCAATACCCACCTTAAAAAGATCGAATGTGCTGATAGACATAACAGCGCCTGACAGTGCGTTGTAAAGCGCGGAGTGTAGTCGCAAAAAAATGCTCACGTCACGCTCTATTAACTGCCAAAAATGACTATTTTTACGGTGTCATCAGGCCCTAATTTCATCAGATATTTTGCACTTGATGGCGCGCCTGAGCCGAGTTAACAGGGCGCGGTTACACCCGCTTGGGAGCACACCACACACACCAACCCCAGCGGTTTCCCAAAGGCCCGGCCCCTCGTCAGGTCCCACAGAGGCCTTGCAACCGTGTTTTCCGACACGCTGACTCCTTTATTAGGGGCAAAATCGCCCCATAAGATTGCCCGCGGCGCTTGCGTCACAGGCTCACTGCCTTATCATGCGCGGTCCTATCAAGCGTTCATGACAGTCTTGTGTCAGAACCGACCTCTTTCATTCACGGATTAACATTATGAGTAGCCCAACCAAAATCCTTCTTGATGAATCGGAAATGCCCACCCAGTGGTACAACATTGTGGCGGACCTGCCAGAACCCCCACCCCCACCGCTGCACCCCGGTACTCACCAACCCGCAACGGCGGAAGACTTTGCGGCCTTATTCCCAAAGGCACTCATCGAGCAGGAGATGTCGGCAGATCGTTATATCGACATACCCGGTGACGTATTGGATGTTTACCGCCTGTGGCGGCCCAGCCCCCTTTTTAGAGCGCACCGATTAGAAAAACTGCTCGATACGCCGGCGCGTATTTACTATAAGTACGAGGGAGTGAGCCCCGCTGGGTCTCATAAACCCAATACCGCAGTGCCTCAGGTTTGGTACAACGCGCAAGAGGGTATTCGCAAACTCACCACCGAAACAGGCGCGGGCCAGTGGGGTAGCTCTCTCGCCTTTGCTTGTCGTCAGTTTGGGCTCGAGTGTGAAGTGTGGCAGGTCGCCGCCTCTTATAAAGCCAAACCACACCGTCGCACCATGATGGAAGTCTGGGGAGGTAAAGTGCATCCCAGTCCTTCCACGGTGACCGAGTATGGCCGAAAGCTATTAGCCGAGAATCCAGATCACCCAGGATCACTTGGCATTGCCATCTCTGAAGCGGTCTATGAGGCCGTTGAGGATCCCAGTATTCGTTACGCGCTAGGAAGTGTGCTCAACCACGTGCTACTGCATCAAACCATTATTGGAGAGGAGGCTCTCCTGCAGTTAGCGAAAGTGGGCGAAACGCCAGATGTATTAGTGGGTTGTACCGGCGGGGGTTCTAATTTTGGCGGCCTCGCTTTTCCCTTTTTGCGCGAAAAACTCGCCGGCAACATGAACCCCACAATTCGGTGTGTCGAGCCCGCAGCTTGCCCCACCCTCACAAAGGGCGAATATCGTTATGACTTTGGGGATACGGCTGGACTCACGCCGCTGATGAAAATGCATACGTTGGGTCACGGCTTTATTCCAGAGCCTATCCATGCAGGCGGACTCCGTTATCACGGGATGGCGCCATTGGTGTCTCACATCTACGAACTGGGGCTGGTCGAGGCGATTTCGATTCCGCAAACAGAGTGCTTCGATAGTGCACTGAAGTTCGCTCGTACCGAGGGCATCATTCCTGCACCCGAACCCACTCACGCACTGGCTGCGGCAATCCGTGAAGCCATGGCATGCAAAGAGTCTGGCGAGGAACGCGTGATCCTCACTGCTTTATGCGGGCACGGACACTTAGATTTGGCCTCGTACGAAAAATACCTTGCCGGGGAAATGGTCGATTTAGACCTTTCTGATGCGGCGATTGCCGAAGCCATGCAAGAAGTACCCAACATTGACGCCTAACGACTTTATTCTTTATCCCATCTATCCCAAATAGGGAGGCCTATTATGAACGCTACCTCACTCCGCACCTCTTTGTGCTTGGCCATCGCGGCAGTCACAGCTGGCACTGCAGGTGCGCAAGAACCCGCTAACTCTTCTACCGCGCGATTAATGGAAGAAATTGTTGTTAATGCACGAGGAGTTGAAGAGGGTCTTCAAGATGCACCGATCGCGGTCTCTGCCTTTACTGGTGACACCTTGGATTATCGCGGTGTGGATAGCCTGAATCAGATCGAGCGCTTTGTCCCTAGCTTGACGCTACAGAATAATCCAAGCTTTGGCGGCGCCTCTAACTCAGCGGCTATTTACCTACGAGGTGTCGGGCAGAAAGAATTCTTGCCCACGACAGAGCCTGGTGTCGGACTCTATGTGGATGGCGTTTACGTCGCACGCTCCGTGGGAGCAATCCTCGATATTATTGATATCGAGCGATTAGAAGTACTGCGGGGGCCACAGGGCACGTTGTTCGGCCGAAACACCATTGGCGGCGCGATCTCTATTGCAACGCGAAAACCCGAGCCCGGCGGTGAGTTTGGTGGCAGTCTCTCAGCTGCCGCAGGCACTGACAGCCTGTTACATCTGAGAGGAACGGTGCACATCCCCGTGAGCGACAGCTTCGCGATTCGCGGAAGTTTGGCGTCAATGACGCAAGACGGATATGTTGAACGCGCCGACGGCATCGATTTAGGCGACGACGACACCTTCACTGGACGTGTCTCATTTGCTTTTCAACCGAGTGACAGTTTTTCTGCATTGATCACCGCCGACATGACGCGAGACCGAGAAAATGGTCCCGCTCTCGAGTTAATTGGCATCGACTTTACCGACCTGAGTCAACTGCAAGGGGTCGTATTAGCACCGCCCCCACCCATGGCCTTTATCCATAACGTGACGACCGCCGCATTGGGACCAGGCCAGCCCTGTGCCGCCACTGACCCCGCCGGCAATGGGGTCACCTCTAACCCGGCCTCGGCCAACTGCTATGACGCTCGCTACATTGGCGCAGACGGCAAAGATGAAGGCACCGCGCCAGCCTATTCCGAGACCGATGTATTCGGCTTGTCAGCCACGCTGGACTTTAACCTCTCCGATACCTTGGCGATCAAATCAATCACGGCATATCGAGAATTAGACTCTGATTTTGCGCGGGACGGAGACCACTCGCCGCACCGGATCTCCCAATTTGAAGATACGCTTGATCAAGAGCAATTCACCCAAGAGTTACAGCTGATCGGCACCCACGACAGACTGGATTGGATCTTGGGGGCGTACTACTTTTCAGAAGACGGTAACAACGTGAATACCCTCGACTTCACCGTTTCAAACTTTCGATCCGGCGGTCAGTTTGACAACACCGCATGGGCAGCGTTTGCGCAGGCTACCTATGATGTGACGGACAAACTGCACCTCACGCTGGGTGGTCGTTATACCGACGAGGACAAATCCTTTACGCCGGACCAAATCATTTACAACAATTACTACGCCGGCTTCAGTAATCTTGTACCCCCTGGCAATCCGCTGGCGGCGTTAGACGCACCTTTCTTGCAAGCGGGATCACGGATTTTACCGCTGCTCGAAAAAGAGATCTCGATCTCTGAGTTCACTCCGATGGCCAACTTGGCGTTTGATCTGAGTGATCGCACTATGATCTACCTCACGTACTCGGAGGGATTTAAATCAGGCGGTTTCACACAGCGTGTTTTCCCCCCAGTGGTTGCCGGCTTTACCGCGCCCCCCGGAACGCCTGATATCGACTTAATCCCGACTTATGAACCTGAATTTGTCGAAGTGATCGAAGCCGGTATTAAGCTCGACCTGCTCGACGGGCGCTTGCGCATCAATGGCGCAGTATTCCAAACCGACTACGAAGAGTTACAAGTGCAGGTCTTCAATAGTGTCGCACCGGTAACCCGCAATATCGGTGAAGCGAGCATCGAGGGGGTCGAACTCGAACTCTCAGCCTCACCTGCTGACGGCTGGTTCATCGAGGGCAGCCTTTCCATGCTGAACGCTGAGTATGACAATATTGATACGGCCAACACCCTTATCTTAAAGAGCAATGATTTTGAGCGTGTCCCCGAGACCATGGCGAGCGTCGGCGTCTCTAAAGAGTTTCTGCTCGCCAGCAGCGGTTCAGTGATGCTGAGAGCAGATTGGAGTTATCGCTCTGAGACTTATAACGACGCCTACAATACGCCTCTACTAGAGACCGACTCCTATAGTTTGATCGACGCCAGTGTCAGGTGGACGAATCAGCAGGGCGACTGGAGCGTCATTTTGTCTGGACGCAATCTCTCGGACGAACAGTATTTGGTCACCGGCGTGTATGGCACGGCGTTCCAATCTTTCGAGGGAGTGTATGAGCGCGGTCGCCAATGGCGAGCCGAGATCAGAAAAACCTTCTAAAGCAATTTTTCAATCCTAAACCGACTTGCGAGGGAGACTAGGCCTCGCAGGTCGACCCACACTGGAGGCATTGCCGTGGCACGAGTTGCCCTACCCCGCCCCGAAAACACGACTGACCCAGCCATCGACGAAATCTTTGCTTGGGTCACTGAGATGGAGGGCAGTGTCCCCAATCATTTTTTTGTGGAACTGAACTTTCCCGAATTTTTCGTTGCGAAACTCGGCGCGACGAAGGTGCTATGGCAGATGGGTGAGTTATCCATGGACGAGATTCAGCGCGTCGGCATTCTTGTGTCACAAGCAAATGGGTGTGCTTATTGCACCGCTGCGTTCTGCACTATCCTCAACTTTGGGCTCGGCACCGCCGAAGACGATGTTGCCGCGTTACTCAAAGAAGGTTTAGAAACTGCCGATGATGATCGACTCAAAGCCATTTTGACCTACGCACTGCAGGTCAATAGTGCACCTGCTGCCGTCACCGATTTACAGGTTGGAACATTGCGCGATTGCGGTCTCACTGACAAAGGCATCGTGCAACTGACTCACGTGGTCAGTGACTTTGCCTCCTACAACACGCTCAATCTCGCACTCGATACCGACTATGATTATCGTGGGCTTTGGCGTGAACTCGCTGGCTTTACCGGCTCCGCATAACGTATAGTCCCGCGCCGCAACACCACCTTTTTTTTGCGACTGCCGTCCGCTAGGATCGGCATAAACGGCCGCAAGGTCTTTTCATGTTGATAAAAACTCCGGAGCTCACTATGGCGGTCAAAACCAATTGGACCCCACTTAACTGGGAAGACCCATTCGAACTGGACAGCCAGCTCAATGACGAGCAACGCATGGTTCGCGATAGCGCGAGGCAATATGCCCAAGACCGACTGTTGCCGAGAGTAAAAGAAGCCTTCAGAAGCGAGAGCACGGATCCCACTATTTTTAGAGAAATGGGGGAGATGGGACTGTTAGGCTCCACCATCGACGGCTACGGCTGCCCCGGGGTAGATTATGTCTGCTACGGCTTGGTTGCGCGTGAGGTGGAGCGCGTCGATTCTGGCTACCGTTCAATGCTCAGCGTTCAATCATCACTGGTGATGTACCCCATTTATGCCTATGGCAATGAAGCTCAGCGAGAAAAATATTTGCCCAAACTCGCGACTGGGGAATGGATTGGTTGCTTTGGCCTTACTGAGCCTGACCACGGTTCTGACCCAGGCGGCATGACCACCCGAGCACGGAGTGTGGATGGTGGCTATCGGGTTTCCGGCGCAAAAATGTGGATTTCCAATTCCCCTATTGCGGATGTCTTTGTTGTTTGGGCAAAAACGGATGACGACGTGATCCGCGGATTCGTTCTGGAAAAAGGCATGGAGGGTCTTAGCGCCCCAAAAATAGAAGGAAAACTGGCGTTGCGCGCGTCGATTACTGGCGAAATTGTGATGGAGGAGGTCTTTGTTCCAGAGGAGAACCTGCTACCTAATGTCGAGGGCCTTAAGGGACCCTTCGGTTGCCTTAACAACGCCCGCTACGGCATCGCTTGGGGAACACTC
>UPTG01002708.1_pt1 | contig 11889 bp, 8 predicted proteins | sample 2160121 | NCBI WGS metagenome assembly UPTG01 (sample SAMN06266255, study PRJEB28933) | marine metagenome | isolation source: Columbia River Estuary | place: USA:Columbia River Estuary, USA | collected 2014-07-27 | reverse complement strand
GGCGTTTGTTTTTGGTATTACCATAAGGTTATCTATTGATTCCCCTCCTGATTGAAAATCACCGTTGTTAAAGGTCACTGTCTCATTTCCATCGAGTATCCAATCCACGTCACCGAGCCCATTAATACCTAAAATAAAACTATCGTAATTTAATGGAACACCCACAACTGATGGTGGTGGGGAGGAGTTACCAAGAGTGGTGTATGATGAACTTCCGTTTGTTGATTCTAATGGAGTAAAAATAGTGGTTCTTGGTGTAAATAATCTATTATAGTAGTTACCATTATGTTGAACTCTAATACCATCGGGGGCACCTTTAGGGTCAAAGTATATTATTATAGCACCTAACTCATCAGGGTCATTACCTACGTTGAAATTTGATAAATATTTTCCTTCCGTACCATTTGGAATTGTAGGGTTGTCCTCACAATTAAATGACGGAGGTAATGGAGTGGATGTAGGTGTCGGTGTATTTGTTGGAGTTACAGTATTTGTAGGTGTAGGAGTTGTAGTCGGCGTATTAGTAGGTGTGTTAGTTGGTGTTTGTGTTTGTGTTGGTGTTATAGTATTGGTTGGAGTGTTAGTGGGGGTATTTGTAGGTGTTGGAGTTAAAGTGGCCCCAAGGGTTGATGTAACACTTGGTGTTGGAGTATTCGTAGGAGTGTTAGTTGGTGTGTTAGTTGGCGTATTCGTGGGTGTATTCGCAGGTGTATTTGTAGGTGTATTTGTTGGAGTTGTAGTCGGAGTTGATGTAGGTGTTGGAGTCGGACTTGCAGCACACACATAAAAGTCCCAGACGGTACCTTTTAAATCTACATCGTCAAGACATGTTAGAGTAATTTTAGTTATACCTTCACCATTCGATGAACTAATAAGTGATACTCCTCTTTGCACTATAGGGTTTCCAGTTGTTGGAGAAATAGCCGGTACTGCTTTCATATTAATTTGATATTGACTAACTTGTACTGTCTCATAAGTCTCAAATCCATCAGTCGATGAACACCTTGCCAATGTTTCACCTACAATTGGCACATCATTTTGTGAGTCGTCTGTAGCGGTTACCCCTACGACTTCATATAAATCTGGTTGTTGACCAGAACCCCATCCGGCAGAAATAAACCCTATGGAAGATATAGGTGAATCAAACTCCATTGTCAGTACAGCATTAGGTGATTCAATAACCTGTTCAGATGATGATGAACTATTCATATTATTCGAATAAAACCCACCACAACCTTCAGTCACCTGTGGGGGTGAGGGGATATATATCGGAGCACCACCTTGGTATGTTGTAGTCATTACAATACCATTGGATAATGTTTTTGTTCCATTCCCTGTTTGGGCATTAGGAAACCCTTCTGGCTGAGTTTTATCAAAACATAAACTAGCGGGTTGTTGAGTTGGGGTTGGTGTAGGGGTGTTTGTCGGAGTTGGAGTCGGAGTTACCGGAGTGTCAGACCCGAAACATTCAATACTAACATTATTAGATATTACTTTATATTCGTAACATCCTGGACTACCCGCAGGTAAATCGCTAACTAAGATTTGTAATGGGAAATCACTATATGTAAAATTAATACCATATGTTTCCCATGGGCCACCCACACAATCTCTAAACAATACGGTAAACGTAAATACCGGTGATTGCATATTAGTGACAATAGATAACTCACAATAAGGTTCTTCATCTTCACATACCATATGTTGACCGTATGTTGAACCGTAGGTGTATCCGTCAGTTATTCTTTCTGGTCTAAACGCTAAATTAATAAAAGAAGTTCCGTTATTAGCACAATATGACATAATGGTATGACAACCAGGGTCCGATATTTGACATTGTGGACCACTATTTAGACCATTTGCACAATCGGGAATAAATGACCCTGAGAAAGGACCTAAAGGAACTGTATAGTTACCAAAATTCCACGTATGGAATCCAAGAACCGCATGACCTATTTCATGGGCATGTAAGAAATTATCAAATAAATTACCGTTTACCCCTGACATAACATAGGGTAAATCTACGTTAACATTATAAGCGACCGCAACATTATTAATTGTATTGTTAATATCGGGATAATAAATTCCTAAGAAATTAGATATTCCTTGTAATCCTGTGTTATTAAAACTACTTCGATTTATTTGATAAACAAAGTTATAGTCAACACCTGGTAATATAAGATTATGATTATTTTTATAGTACGTACCAATGGTATCACGGTATTGAGTATATCCAGGATTTCCTGCAATATTCCACGGTTCAGTCGCCGGATTAGTCCACTCTACGATACCCTTAACTTTAAAAGTGAAATCACCATTAAAACTTGGTTCATAAAAGGCGTTAAGGAATAAATTCATCGATTCAATATAAAGTTGTGAATCACCACCATTTTGTTGTATTCTATTATATGAATTAAACGGTAAATCATATATCATATCGACACAATAATATTGTGACCCACTTAAGGACTGTGACATTACCGACTCTCTGAATTGATTAATTTCTCTTTCTTTAGGGTTTTCGGTACTACCACAATTGAAATCAGGACCATCAATGAAAGCTTTAAATGCTGTGTACAGTCTATCTGAACTTTCAGTTAGTAATACGGTCGTATCGTTCTTTTCATATAAACAATAAACCGTAGTTTCACTAATACCTAAACTACCGATACTCTTATTACCGTCTTTAATTCTATAAGTTCTAAGTAATGGTTTTACATTTTCTATAGTACCATATACACCATCAAGTATGTCTTCAACAGTTACTTCATTTTGACTTGATAAGGTTATTTCAGAATTAGAATACTCCGCCTTTTCTAAGGTCATTATCTCCATAGTACCATTCCAACTAGGGATTGCCATTTCAAAAGAGTCATAATTATTATCATAGATACTTTTCAGAGTTGCTGAATTATAACTAAACTCTGATAAGTTTTCACCCACAGAATCAAATGTAAATAACCCGATAGGGTCATTATTAAAATCGGAAGACACACAATTTAAATTACAACTTAATGAATAGTTAGGGGATGGTGTTATTGATGGGGTAGGTGTTGGCGTTACACTTGTTGGACTTACTGTCGGAGTAGGTGTTGGTGTTACACTTGTTGGACTTACTGTCGGAGTAGGTGTTGGTGTTACACTTGTTGGGCTTACTGTCGGAGTAGGTGTTGGTGTTACACTTATTGGGCTTACTGTCGGAGTAGGTGTTGGAGTTATTGAACCGGGTGTTGGTTTTATGATGTCAAAATTTGGGTCACATTCCGTTTCGGATATGTTAAAACCAAAATCACAAGTTATTTCATCGGTTACAAAATCAAAATCACATACGGCCTCATCCGTATCAAAGTCAAAATAACAACCTAATAAACAAGGGAAACAATTACTACACCAAAAGTCATATAAATTATATCTACCTTTTAGTTTTCTATAATTATGTTGAACTTGCGGAGTTGACAATGGTTCAGTATACATTCTAAACTGAGATAATCCACCCATAAAAGTCCCCCCAAAATTAGGTTCAAGTAAAATGTCAGTGGTTAATCCAGATAATGAAGTACCCGATAAAGTTTGGTTCGGCATTGATTCGGGGTCCTGTATGTATTTTCCTTTTGTAGCGGTACACGCACTAAACATTAAACTCTCTCTAAGACCTTGAGTACCACCACCCCAACTTATATTAAACGGTACTCCAAGCTGTTTTTCTTTTTGAGTATTTAATTCACGAGGTATGATTTCTTCAAAATCCTCAATGACCATAAATAAATATCCATTAACATACAGTTTTAAGAGACCTAATCTTCGGTCTTTATTTCTTAACCATTTCCTATTTAATTCAATTAAACTTTCTTTTTTCTCTTTTTTACTGCCAATATGTGTTTGTGGAGGCATTATTAAATTATATGCTGCACCATTTATTGCCGATGGATAAACAACATCTCTTATATCACCTAATCCTCCCCAATTTATTAAATCACAATCTTCTATCGTTTGGTACCTCTCAAATACAGCGGAAAACATTACCCATCTTTCTTCAGTATTAGCAGTTAAACAAACTAATGAGTCGTATCCACAGTCATCATATATACCTCTAACTGAACATATTTCATTAATACAATACCCTGAAGAATATGTTAGACCCGTTGTTTCGCAACTACCTGTCGTTACACAATCTCCCGTTAATTTTATATATTTTACACATAAACGTGGATTTTTAGGGTCACCAGATAATCTTATTGACATAGCATTTGAAAGGGCGTCGACTCCTGGGTCTACAGGCGGATTCACTATTGTGGTATCATACGCACCACAAGGTCCCGTGTTATGTTTAACTGTAGTATCTGTAGTTGGAAAAACTTTAAAACAATCTGAATTAGTTACACCAGTATCAGCACAAGCACATGTTCTTATACAGTCACCTAAATCCGAAGTTACTCTTTTATATGTCCATTGAGTAGAACTATTACCTGAGGTATCAACATTAAACCCACAGTTATAGTTATAACAACCTAAACCGTCTGAACCTTGATTACCTCTTTTAGATTCTACTTTACCTGAAGCAGGATGGTAATATTTATTTTCAGCCCTTGTACCAAAATAAAAAAACATACCCGCATTTTCAGGGTAGACATCATTTAAATAAACTTCAGAAGGTTGTATGTTAAATTCTTCTCTTTGTCTTGGTTTAATCACAGTTTCCATAGTCCATCCTTTATTTACTCTTTCAGGAAAAACTTCGTAATCATAACCAAATAATTTATAGAAACCTTGATAAAATCCTCCGTATAACTCATTGTAGTAACCTACCGAATCAAAATTGTTTTTAGACACAATGTTATATATTGTTTTTGAATTACCTGAAAACCTATGATTAGGCCAATCGGCGTATGAGGTTACGGGGTGAAATTTCATTCTACGGTCATAGTAATGTGGGTTCCATTTTTCAAAATCATTAATACCCATTGTAAATGTTATAGTTTCTCCCGTCATTTTAGTATATAACCCGTTATCAGTTGCAACCAAACCTATATCACACAAAGTAGTTGCCGATTCACAAAATAAATCAACATTTTTAGGATTATAATAATTTTCAGATACTAAAGTATTTCCACTATAATTAACATTCCATAACAATCTTATCTTTTGATTAGATTGATTTGACGATAAATCAATATATACTGGTAACCTATCTCCATCATCCTCTGCAATAAGTTTTTTAGAAAATACTACTTCATCATCATAATCTCTTTCATCTGAAGCGATTGTGAGGTCAAAGTAACTACTATTATCTAAACGGATATCGTATCGATTAAAATTATAATTATTAATATTCTGACTTGCCATGAATGGTTTTTATAGATAAATACTTTGTTCGTAGTATTTATATTAAAAAAGAATCTATGAAGTCGTATCTTTATAAAACAAAGGAGGGTGCTGAGAAAGCCTCAAAGGAATTGGGTTGTGAGGGTTCTCACAAACATAAAAGAAAAACATTTATGCCGTGTAAAACACATAAAGAGTTTTTAGATGTTACTCAGACCTCAAAACCTGAGGGGGAGATGGATGAAATAATTGACTATGATGGTACTATGTTAAATTCTAAAATACCAATTTTAGACCCTAACGTTAGTGCTGACGGTAATACGACTATGGATAAGACTGTTGCGATGGCCCGTATCACACAAGACCCACTAACAAGAGGTTATAGAACGTATTATGGGGAGAGTATTGAAAAAAAAGAAGTTAGTGAAGAAGATATGGAAGACGCCTTTGGTTATGATGAGACAAAATTTATGGATGCTGATGAAACTATAGATTTCTTTATGGATGAATTAGGTTTTGATGAGGACGACGCTAAAGGTAGGTCGGAAGAAATGGGTAAAGACCCTAAATTAGATGATAGTTCAGAATTTAAAGGTAAGAAAAATTTCGTTATGAAAGGTCGATTAACTGAAAAAGGGAAAGTTTTAAGTAAAGAAGACTTAATTAAGATGGCTGACGATATGTTAGTTAGTAAATCTGAAGATAAAGATTTAAAAATTGACCGTAAACTTTCACCAATATTAGTTAGAAATATAAAGGCATTAAAAAAATTGGCATTATTAGATGGAATATCAACATCCGAATTAGTTAAAATTTTAAAAAATGAATAAAGAATTATATAACAGGAAAGTTAAAGTACCTGAATCACTTTGTAATCACCTCTCTCAGTGTTTCGATTCTGTTGACGCCGATAGTAATGTTGAAGGGTTTAATAGAAACCAAGATTTAAGAAAAAGTGGAATAGCTACTTACCAACAAATTAAACGAATTAAAAATTGGTTTGAAGGATATGAAGGTAATAAAGAAGATTCCCCATATATTTTAAACGGTGGAGAAAGAATGGAAAAATGGTGTGATAGTGTTTTAGACCATTGGAGAAAAACATTAGATATCGGTAAAAAGGCCAAATCAGAAGGTGGTATGGAAAATGAATATATAAAATATCATACTAAAGATGGAATAGTTGTTAGTCCTAATCAAAAACATGAGAAAGGTATTAACAAATTTGATACGTCTGTAACTGAACAAATAAAACAAATAAACGATATAATGAAAACATTAATATAATGGCAACACAAAATGACAAATTAGACTTCGCACAACCGGCTAACTCATTATCTGAATACGCTGAAGCGGAAAGAGCAAAGTTATTCCCTAAGAATGATTTTTCACCAAAAAGTGACCTTTACTCACCTCAACATCCTGATGCGATGGCAGATGGTGATAATATTGGTAGAGGAACTGCTCAATTTTTAGATGTCTACAACCAAACTGCTGGTACTTCAACAGATATACAGGCGAGAGTTGAAAACACAAAAATTGATAAATATAGTCCCAATAAACCCTACCCTAACTTCGACTTGTAATGAAATTACTTACCACAGTTAAAGGTCTTATAAATGAAATTGCGTCTATTGACGACATTCAAAAGTCAATAAGAGACCGAAAAGTCGTAACTATTAATTATGATGGTAAAGAACCTGGTGGTAAGGGATATAGAACAATTGAACCCGTTTGCGTGGGTTACAGTAAAGGAGGTAATAATATGGTACTCAGGGCTTGGGATACTGAAGGAGCATCACATACTGCGACTATAGGTGAAAAACCATTACCCGGATGGAGGTTATTCAGAGTTGATAAAATATTTACTTATAAGTTAACTAATGATACCTTTAATGAACCTAGACCTAACTACAACCCTAACGGTGATAACAGTATGTCTAGCGTAATTTTAAACGCAAAATTTTAATATAAAATAATATGAGTGACTTAATGCAAAAATTAGCAGTTTCTAAAAAAATAATGGATAAACACAATGGAACACCTAGAAATCAAAGTGGGGGTTCATTACCTATGTCCGAAAATATAAATGCAACATATAGTGTACCTCAAGATATGTTACAACAACAAGTACCTCAACAACAAGTACCTCAACAACAAGTACCTCAATCTACTAATAATGGTGGACCTGTAACTGAAAACGCAATTAAAAACTCTAAATTACCAGATGATATAAAAAAATTAATGTTAGAGAACCCTATAGTTCAACCACAATCTAATGGTCCAGCATTAACTGACGATATTATACAAGGAGCCACACGACTAATGAATAATAATACGCCCCCTCAAACAAGTCCTTTACAAAACGAAGGTAATACTGTTATCTCTAATTCTTCAACAATACCAAACAATGGGGATTTAAAACAAATGATTAGAGATGTGGTTCGAGACACAGTTAGGGATGTTGTTAGAGAAGAATTAAAAAGTTCGGGAATTGTTACTGAAGGAAACCAAAAAGTTAATGAAACTCTATCCCTTAGAGTAGGTAAACATGTGTTCGAAGGAAAAGTACTTAAAGTAAAAAAGGTAAAACAATAACAATACCTTTTCTTATTAAAAATCTTTTACTATATTTTGATTAAAATTAAATTATATGTCAAAGATAAGAGTATTAGTCCTACCGTCCGATAGAACAGGTGTCGGTAAATTTCGTTCAGTTGAACCTCACATTTTTCTACAAAATCAAAATCCTGATGACTTTCATGTAGATATAGATTACGACCCAAAAATTAATGATGATAACTTTTGGAAAAGTTATGATATGGTTCATTTTCACAGAACAATCACTAAAGATTACGATAGTACACCAGCTTTAATAGATAAATTACATAAATGGGGTATTGTAACGGTTGCCGATATTGATGATTATTGGTTACCCACTAAAGAACATCCTGCTCATGCTATGATTCAAAATAATAAGTTGAATCTAAAAATTAGAGAAAACTTAAAAGCGGCTCAATATGTAACGACAACTACAGAAATTTTTGCTCAAGAAATAAAAAAGTTTAATAAAAATGTTTTTGTTTTACCAAACGCGATTAATCCTAACGAACCTCAGTTCAAACATAAGACAGAACCATCAGATAAATTAAGATTTGGATGGTTAGGTGGTTCCTCACATTTACACGATTTAAAAATATTAGATAATTGTTTTAGTAAATTAGGTAACTTAAAAGAAAAATATGAGTTATATTTGTGTGGTTTTGATACAAGAGGTTCAGTAACTGAAATTGACCAAAAAACGGGTAATCAAAAACAAAGAGATATTAAACCAGAAGAAACGGTATGGGCTGAGTATGAAAAAATATTCACAAAAAACTATCATGATATACCTGAAGAATATAAAAAATACCTTTTAACATATAGTCAACAACCTTACAACGATGAAAAATATTATCATAGAGTTTGGACACAACCTGTGACTTCTTATGCTAAAAACTATGCGAAATTTGATGTATCTTTAGCACCAATTAAAAATCATATTTTTAACAGAATGAAATCTCAATTAAAAGTAATTGAAGCTGGATTCTATAAAAAAGCTATAATCGCATCTAATATTGGTCCGTATACGATTGATTTGAAACACGCACTTAAATATGGTGAATTTGTTGATGGTAATGCATTATTAGTAAATGAAGGTAGAAATCATTCAGATTGGGCGAAATATATTAAGAAATTGGTTAATAACCCGACATGGGCTGAAGATTTAGGTGAAAGGTTATATGAAACAGTCAAAGACACATACGATTTAAATGTAGTAACAAAAACGAGAGCAGAAATATATAAAACAATAACAAAATGATAGATTTACCATTAAACAAACTTTTATTTTTCGATTTAGAAACTGTAGGTATTGAAAAAGACTTACCAACACTTAAGAAAAATAGACCAGAATTAGCAAGATTATTTGAGAGCTACTTAGATTGGTTCATTAGAAAATATCCTGACCAAGAAGGTAAAACACCTGAAGAAATTTTTATTAATAAGGCCGCATTAGTAGCTGAGTTCTCTAAAATTATAGTAGCATCTTTTTCTTTTATAACTCCAAGTGATGAGGTACATACTCAAACATTTGCGGAAGATGACGAAAAAGAATTATTACTTAAGGTTAGAGACTTATTAAATAAAGTTCAAAAATTAGATTTTCACTTATGTGGACATAATATTAAATTTTTTGATATACCAACCTTAGGTAAAAGATTTTTAACTAATAATATTTTACCACCAAAAATATTACCTTCATACGAAACTAAACCGTGGGAGGTAAAGGCGTTAGATACTAAAGATATTTGGCAGTTTGGTAACAATTTTGGAATATCATCATTAGATTTAATGTGTGTGTCAATGGGTATTGAAAGTCCTAAAACGGGTGAAGTGAGTGGCAATTTAGTACACGACACTTACTGGAATGCAAATGGGTTATCACCAATAGCAGATTACTGTGAAAAGGACGTAAACGTACTTGTAGAATTAATTAGAAAAATTTACAATTTAAAATAAGATATGTTTAAAAAATTTAATGAATTAAAAAATGATATGTCTAAATTAAAAGACATACAAAAACAACTTAGTGATGTGGACATGTCCGACCCTAAAGCGATGTTAGAGTCTTTCGGTGTTGATTATGATGAGTTAGAAAAATCATTTACTCACACAGGATTTGAACCAACACAAATAGACTACACTTTTAAATCTGTTAATCCCGAACCTAAATATCACTATGGTAGTGATTCAGGGTTTGACTTACGAGCCAATGAAAAAGTAACATTAGAACCATTAGGTAGAGCTTTAATTCCAACTGGTTTGTATATTGATGTACCACAAAGGAGCGAGGTACAAGTAAGACCTAAAAGTGGTTTAGCAATTAAGAAAGGTTTAACTGTCCTTAACACACCAGGTACTGTGGATGAAGGGTATACAGGTGAAATAAAAGTTATATTAATTAATCTTAGTAATGAAACTCAAGTAATCGAGTTTGGTGATAAAATAGCACAAGCAGTAATATGTCCCGTAATTCAAGGTCGAGATGTTAAATTAAATAGAGTTAAAGAAATTAAAGAAAAAGACCGTAACTCAAATGGGTTCGGTTCAACAGGAAATTAAATAAAATTTTATGATAACAATTGGATATTGTACTAAAAAAATTGACCCTAAGTTTAAAGAATATATAGAACAATCTTGTGGTGTCCATAAAATGGAAGTTATACCTTTTGAAAATCCAGGTACTCATTCATTAAGTGAGGCGTATAATATAATTTTAGAAAAGGCAAGTAACGATATAGTAGTATTATGTCACGATGACCTTTACTTCGAAAAGAAGAATTGGGGAAATAAGGTACTTAAACATTTTAAAAGAAATCCTGAATATGGCATTTTAGGTGTTGCTGGCACTAAATTTTTTCCTAAATCCGCGAGGTGGTGGGAAATTCAAGAAGAAATGTTAGGTATTGTAAATCACCAACAAGGTGAAAAAAAATGGACTAATCAATATAGTGAATCAAAGGGAAGTAAATTAGATGAAACCGTCATTGTTGATGGTCTTTTTATTGCTTTAGATAAAACTAAAATAAAACACACTTTTGACGAATCTTTTAATGGGTTCCATTTTTATGATTTAGGATTTAGTTTTAAAAATCATATTAGTGGAGTTAAGATTGGGGTATTTTATGATGTGAGAATAACCCACCTTTCAATAGGTCAGACAAATAATGAATGGGAAAGTAATAGGTTAAAATTCTTAAGTATGTACGAAGATAAATTACCTATACTTTTACCTACTAAATTTAATAAAAAACCAATAAAGAAAGGGGAACCGTTAGTCACATTAGCGATGCCAATTTATAATTACGCTAAAAGATTAAATCCTACTTTACAATCCGTCTATAACCAAGATTACACTAATTTTGAAATCACTTTAGTTAATGATGGTTCAGATGATGAGTACTGTTTAATGAAATTAGATTCATTAGAAGGTCAAGAAGGTATACGAATTATACATAAAGAAAATACTGGAGTGTCCGATACTCGAAATGTTGCAGTTAGAGAAGGTAAAGGTGAATATATACTACCTTTAGATGCGGATGATATGATTTATCCCGGTTACCTTAAAACGGGAGTTAACATTATAAAGAAAAATCCTAAAATAAGTCCTGTTTATTGTGATACTGTTCATGTTGGTGAAATGCAAGGTTTAGAAAAAAGACCTGAGTGGTCAAAAGAAAGACTTTTACAGGGTCCATTTATCGTTAACAGTTCTATGTATTCTCGTGAGGCATATAACTCAATAGAGGGGTATAGTACGGAAATGAAAGGTTGGGTTGATTACGATTTGTGGGTACAAATGATGGATGCTGGTTTTATCGGTAAGAGAATACCCAAAGGACTATTTATATATTTCCACCATGAAAGTGAAGGTAAGGGTTCAGTCTCCACATCTGCACGACAAAATATGGGGGAATTACATAAAACAGTCTTAGAAAGACATAAAAATAGAAAAAATAATAGTAA
>UPTG01002707.1_pt1 | contig 11892 bp, 5 predicted proteins | sample 2160121 | NCBI WGS metagenome assembly UPTG01 (sample SAMN06266255, study PRJEB28933) | marine metagenome | isolation source: Columbia River Estuary | place: USA:Columbia River Estuary, USA | collected 2014-07-27 | reverse complement strand
TTAGAAGACGGGATGCTTATCATTTCAGCGCAAAAGATTAGCACCAGTAACTATACATCTACTCGCATCATTACCAAAGGCAAAAAGGAGTTTCAATATGGTCGGATAGAAGCCCGTGTAAAGGTTCCTTCTGGGGCTGGAATGTGGCCTGCTTTTTGGGCCTTAGGGAACGATATTGAAACCAATTCATGGCCCAATTGCGGCGAGATTGATATCATTGAATATGTTGGTAAAAACCCAGGTCAAATATTTACTTCAGTTCATACAGCAAGTAGCTTCGGTAACACTATAAACACTCAAATTACTCCTACTCCAAATGTTGAAGATGATTTTCATGTCTATTCTATTGAGTGGAATAAGGATTTTATTGAATTTTTCTTTGATGATTCTCGCGTTTACCGCTATGCGCCTCAAATTCAAAATAATGAAACATGGCCATTTACAGAAAATCAATTTTTAATTTTGGACTTAGCGCATCGGGACCAATTATTGGATTATAAAATCCAAAAAATAGATGCGTATTCTTTAAGTGGGTATCGACATTCAAAAGCTTGGGCCGAAAACCAACAACTGTTTTATTATATACAGTTTTCACACCCTATAAAAAGAATTTCCTACGAACTATCTGACAAGGTCATTGGTACAAAAAATTACAAATTTGAAAGTAAAAAAGCTGCCATTGAATTTGACAACCCAACAAATACTGCTGTACATGTAAAAATTGGCATTAGTGCCGTTGATGAAACTGGTGCCAAACAAAACTTAAACGAAGAGATTACAGATTTTGATTTTGAAAAGCTGAAAAAAGAGGCGCAAAATGAATGGAATGCCAAACTCAACAAGATTGATGTAACCTCTAAAAACTCTGATTACAAAACAAACTTTTATACAGCCCTTTACCATACAATGATTGCCCCAAACCTATATCAAGATGTGGATGGACGCTACCGCGGGATGGATCAAAAAATCCATCAAACAAAAGCATTTGAATATTATACTGTCTTTTCTTTGTGGGACACCTACAGAGCTACACATCCCTTATTCACACTTATTGAAGTACAAAAAACCAATGATTTTATCAATACCTTTTTAGCTAAATTTGATGAAGGTGGAATCTTACCTATTTGGGATTTATCTGCTAGTTATACAGGGTGTATGATAGGGTATCATGCCGTTTCAGTGATTGCAGATGCGTTTATGAAAGGCATTAGAAAGTATGACGTTCACAAAGCATTAAAAGCAATGCAACACAGTGCCCAACAAGACAAGTTAGGGCTAGCAAACTACAAATCGCTTGGCTATATTTCTATGGAAAACGAAAGCGAATCTGTATCAAAAACCTTAGAATATGCGTATGACGATTGGGCATTGGCACAAATGGCACAAGAACTCGGAGTTTCAGAGGTTTATAAGACCTACATTCAACGGGCACAAAACTATAAAAATGTGTTTGACCCTCAGACCCAATTTATGCGCGGTCGGTTTAGAAACACTTGGTTTGCACCTTTTAATCCTCATGAAGTTAATTTTAATTATACCGAAGCCAATGCATGGCAATACAGCAATTATGTGCCACAAGACTTCTCAGGCTACATCAATTTGCTTGGCTCCAAAGCTCAATTTGAAGCCAACTTAGACGCCCTGTTTTTAGCCCATCAAGAAACAACTGGTAGAGAACAAGCCGATATTACGGGTTTAATCGGACAGTATGCTCACGGAAATGAACCCAGTCATCACATGGCTTACCTGTACAACTTTGTCAACAAACCTTATAAAACTCAGGAGAAAGTTCATGAAATTTTAACCACACTTTATACAAATACTCCAGATGGAATATCGGGCAATGAAGACTGTGGACAAATGAGTGCTTGGTATGTGTTTAGCAGCTTGGGATTCTATCCTGTGACCCCAGCCTCCAATACCTATATTATTGGAAAACCCCTGTTTGACACAGCAACCATTCATCTCGAAAATAAAAACACCTTTACTATAAAATCCCACGATTTGAGTGTTACAAATCGATATATAAGCTCGGTTAAAATAAACGGAGACTTGCTAGAGCGTTCGTTTCTTTACCATTCAGAAATTATAAATGGGGGGGTGCTAGAATTTTTTATGACGGACAAACCGTCTCAATGGGCTACTAAAAAAGGCACAGAACCCCGCACAAGCATCGATGATTTTTTGATTGTACCGGCTCCATTTATTTCGAAGGGAGACGTTGCTTTTAAAACAAAAACAAACATAAGTCTTGGAAATGCGGACCCCAAAGTCACGATCTATTTCAAGATCGATGGTGCAAATTATCAGATATACAAACAGCCCTTTGAACTCAGTGAGGCCGCAACCTTACACGTTTATGCCGAAAAGAATACGGTCAAAAGCGCTGTCATTAGCACTAAATTCTATAAGATTGATCCCACTATAAATATAAAACTCGAAACCAATTTTGCCAATCAATACAATGCGGGTGGAAATGACGCCCTGATTGATGGCATTCTAGGAACCATTGATTTTAGAACAGGAACTTGGCAAGGCTATTTTAATGAAGATTTAGTCGCAATTGTTGATTTAGGACGCCAAAAAACAATAAATTTGATACGAATTAATTTTTTGAAAGATCAACAATCTTGGATTTTCCATCCATCAAAAGTGATCTGTTACGGTTCTAAAAATGGTGTTGATTTCAAACGCATTGATTCCACCCAACTAGAACTTCCTTCTCAAAGTGATGAAGTTGAAATTAAAACAATTGAATTTAAAACGAATACGAACCAATATCAATATATTAAAATCATTGCAAAAACATACGGCGCTTTACCGAGTTGGCATTTAGGATTTCCACATGATGGTAAAAGCTGGCTTTTTGCAGATGAAATTTCGATTAACTAACCAACAACAACATGAGTACAAAAAACAACAATTCAGCATTAACAACCTTAGTCACCGTCTTCTTTTTCTGGGGATTTATTGCCGCTTCTAATGGGGTATTTATTCCCTTTTGTAAAACCTATTTCAGTATTGATCAATTTCAATCGCAGCTTGTTGATTTTGCGTTTTATGGCGCTTACTATTTAGGAGCCTTGATCTTGTTTGTCATATCGAGTACTGTAAAAAAAGACATTCTTAATAATTGGGGCTACAAAAATGGCATCGTCTATGGACTCTTAATTTCGGCACTTGGCGCCTTGTTAATGTACCCCTTTGTAAACGGATCACAACAAGGAGACACCTCAGTGTTTTATTTGGTGTTATTAGCCCTATTCATTGTAGGTCTTGGATTTTCACTTCAACAAACCGCAGCGAACCCATTTGCGATTGCACTAGGCGATCCAGAAACGGGTTCACAAAGATTGAATCTTGCAGGGGGTGTTAACTCTTTTGGGACGACCATTGGACCCATTGTTATTGCATTCATCATTTTTGGATCTACGCCATTGTCTGGAGATCAGCTCAATAAAATGATTGAAGGTAACCTGATAAAACTAACCACCATTCAATACCTCTATTTGGGTGTTGGTGCCTTATTTTTAGCCGCAGCAGCCTTGTTTCATTTCTCTAAAAAGTTACCAAACACAAAAACAAATGAAGTGTTTGAACCTGCCAATAAAGCAAAAAATATGTTGATCGCATTGACCGTCGTTATTGGTGTTTGTTTTGGATTGATTTTTAATACTTATACTGATGGTATGGTTGCATCCGAAGCTGAACAGGCGCCATCAGAATTAACTTCGGCTGATACGACGTATGAAAGAATAGATGAAGATTCCTATTCAGTAAATTTAAATTACAAAGGAAAAGATTATGATTTAGTAATCTCTAGTGACGGAGCAATAAAAGATTCATCTTATTATAATCCAGATACATTAAAAGATGTAGCTATTAATCCTGATATTTTTAACTTTACTAAAGAAGCGATTAAAAATATAATTTTAGAATTAGAATCACAATTTGAAACCCTCGAAAACAAACGACTTATGTTGCTTTTAATCGCTTTATTTGCCGTGATTTTGAGTGTCTTTTTTGCCAATTCGAGAGCCTCAATAGCTCCTGAAGGCTGGGGAGCTATGAAATACCCACAGTTGGTTTTAGGGATGCTCGCCATCTTTATGTATGTAGGAGTCGAAGTCACAATTCAATCGAATCTGGGCGAACTCTTAAAATCTGCAGTTAATAAACTTAGTAACCTAAATTCCCTAGGTTTAGAGGTTATGAATGATGCTGAAATCGCACCTTTTATCTCCCTATACTGGGGCGGAATGATGATTGGCCGTTGGGTCGGTGCCATTAGTGTATTTAACCCGAGTAAAGGCCTTAAAAAATGGTTGCTCATCTTAGTGCCTTATGTCGCCTTTGGTGTGATTCTACTCGTTAATTTTGGCAGCTATTCTTTAACAGAAATTTTATTATTTAGTGTATGTGTTGCCGTCCAAATTGGAGGCTTCTTTATCGCAAAAGACAACCCTATTGCTTCTTTAAAAATCTTTAGCACCTTAGGTGCTATTGGAGTGCTTATTGGCATTTTTGCATCGGGACAATTGGCGTTGTATGCATTGCTTTCTGGAGGTTTATTTTGCTCTATTATGTGGCCTTGTATTTTTACATTGAGTATTTCTGGATTGGGAAAATACACCTCACAAGGATCTGCTTTTTTAATCATGATGATTTTAGGTGGGGCTATTATTCCACCATTACAAGGAAAATTAGCAGATATTTTTAGCATTCAATCTTCGTATTGGATTGCTGTAGTCTGTTTTGTATACCTCGTATATTATGCATTCAAAACAAAAAGTGTCTTGAAAAATCAAGGAATTACACTTAATAAATAAAATGAAGCGAAGAAAGTTTTTAAAAAACGCCTCCCTTTCAGGAATAGGTTTAGCTATTGGTAATAGCTTAACTGCTTGTGCTGAAACCTCAGCTTCTCAAGGGGTTGGTGATCCTTTGGAGGAAGCTTCACTCCCACTTGTTATTGCTACCTGGGATGTAAAAAATGCCACTGCAAAAGCTTGGGACGTTTTACAAAATGGAGGCTCTGCGCTAGACGCTGTAGAGCAAGGCTGTCGCGTAGAAGAAGCTAATGAAAAAGGTCAATCTGTAGGCAAAGGTGGGTTGCCCGACCGAGATGGAAATGTAACTCTCGATGCTTGTATTATGAATCAAAATGGCGATTGTGGATCGGTTGTTTTTTTACGCAATATTACCCATGCCGTTTCTGTTGCTCGAAAAGTAATGGAAGACACACCACACGTGATGCTAGCAGGAAGTGGTGCTGAAAAATTTGCGATTCAAAAGGGATTCAAAAAAGAAAACTTACTGACTGAAGCTTCTAAAAAAAGCTGGGAAACTTGGAAAATTAAAAGTGAGTACAGTCCCATTATCAATATAGAAAACCACGACACAATTGGTATGTTGGCAATCGACAAAGCTGGAAACCTTTCAGGCGCTTGTACGACCAGTGGACTGGCTTATAAATTAAATGGTCGGGTTGGCGATTCTCCAATCATTGGTTCAGGGTTGTTTGTGGATAATGAAATTGGAGCCGCCGTTGCCACAGGTCTTGGTGAAGAGGTTGTAAAAACCGTCGGTAGTTTTTTGGTCGTGGAATTGATGCGACAAGGAAAAACGCCTCAAGAAGCTTGTGAAATTGCAATCCAACGAATCGTCAATAAACCCAACAGCAATTACAAGAATTTTCAAGTGGGGTATATTGCCATCAATAAAAAAGGACAAACGGGTTCGTTTTCAATTCACCAATGGTTTAGTATGACTAAATTTCAAAAGGGAGTAAATGAAACAATACAATCAAATTATTTTAACAAAGACGCTTAAAAAATCTCTAATGGCTGAACAAAAACGCTTATTTCTTCTCGATGCTTATGCTCTCATTTTTAGAGGCTACTATGCGTTTATCAAAAACCCGCGGATTAATTCCAAAGGATTGGATACTTCTGCTATTCTTGGGTTTACCAACTCATTATTAGATGTCATAAAAAGAGAACGTCCAGACCACTTAGCAGTTTGTTTTGACAAAGGCGGTAGTAAAGACCGTGTTGAAATTTTTAAAGACTACAAAGCCAACAGGGATGCAACTCCTGAGGGGATCAAAGTTGCCGTGCCTTATATCTATGAGATTTTAAAAGCGATGAATATTCCGGCAGTGGTCAAAGAAGGATTTGAAGCAGATGACATCATTGGAACCCTTGCTAAAAAAGCCGAAAAAGAGGGTTATAAAACCTTTATGGTTACACCCGATAAAGATTTTGCTCAGCTCGTAAGCGAGAATATTTTCATGTACCGCCCGATGTTTGGAGGGGGTTATGAAACTTGGGGTATAGAAGAAATCAAAGCAAAATTTGAGATTGAAGACCCGCTTCAAGTGATTGACTTTTTAGGGATGAAAGGCGATGCTTCTGATAATATTCCTGGACTTCCTGGAGTAGGAGACAAAACAGCCAAAAAACTGCTTGCACAATATGGCAGTATGGAGAATTTATTGGCAAACACCCACGAGCTCAAAGGAAAAATGAAAGAAAAAATCGAGGCGAATGCCGAGCTTGGTCTCCTTTCTAAAAAATTAGCTACTATTTTATTGGACGTTCCTGTAGAGTTTGACGCCAAAAGTTTTGAACTCACTGCACCGGATACCGAAAAAGTAAGCGCCATTTTTCAAGACTTAGAATTCCGACGATTGATCGATAATTTTAATAAAACATTTGCTGTTAATCCGCCTGAAAGCACCCCTTCAACACCAGAGGGATCTACTCCAAAACCAGCAACGAAACCCGCTGCAAGTCCAACTACCGAAGCAGGTGCAGGACAATTTTCATTGTTTGGTGGAGACGAACCTTCGGCACCGGTTGCAACACAAAACTACGGAAGAGAAACTGCCACTTCAGTACCGCACTTTTACCAAAGTGTCTCAGGAGATTTAGGGCTGAAACTATTTGTCAAGCAACTCATGAACCAGACCTCGGTTTGTTTTGATACGGAAACAACAGGGCTCAATTCACTGACCGCAGAACTCGTCGGAATTGCCTTTTCATGGGAAGCACATAAAGGATTTTACATTCCATTTCCAGAAGCTTTTGAGGAAGCACAAAAATTGATTGAGTTATTTCGACCGTTTTTTGAAGCCACTCACATTGAGAAAATTGGACAAAATCTAAAATATGATTTAAAGGTATTGCACAAATATAAAATAGAGGTCAAGGGTCCTTTATTTGATACCATGATTGCGCATTATTTGATCAATGCCGATATGCGACACAACATGGACGTCCTTGCAGAAACCTACTTGAATTATACCCCTATTTCTATTACAGAGCTTATCGGAAAAAAAGGGAAGAATCAGCTTTCGATGCGCGATGTATCGCTTGAAAAACTAACGGAATATGCTGTGGAAGATGCCGATATTACGTATCAATTGGCAAGTCATTTCAAAAAAGAATTGACAGATGCAGACACCTTGAAATTGTTTAATGAGATCGAAATTCCTTTGGTAAAAGTATTAGCGTCGATGGAATTAGAAGGCATCAAACTCGATACTGAATTTTTAAACTCGCTTTCAGAAGATTTGAATACGGATATTTCGACTTTAGAATCCAAAATATATGAGGCGGCAGGCGAACAGTTTAATATCGCATCGCCAAAACAATTAGGAATCATTCTTTTTGAGAACTTAAAACTGGTTGATAAACCTAAGAAAACCAAAACTGGGCAGTATAGTACCGCAGAAGATGTGTTGTCCTATTTGGCAAAAGACCACGAAATTATTCAAAATGTATTGGACTACAGAGGTCTCGCCAAACTAAAAAGCACTTATGTAGATGCGCTTCCAGAACAAGTCTTAGAACGTACGGGGCACATTCATACCGAGTACATGCAAACGGTGGCGTCTACAGGACGCTTAAGCAGTACGAATCCAAATCTACAAAACATTCCGATCCGAACGGAACGCGGTCGCCAAGTGCGAAAAGCGTTTGTTCCACGAAATGAGGAGTATATCCTTTTAGCCGCCGATTATTCTCAAATTGAGCTGCGTGTGATTGCAGCGATGAGCGAAGAAGAAACGATGATTGAAGCCTTTAAAAACGGTGAAGATATTCATGCCTCCACGGCAGCGAAAGTGTTTCATGTGCCTTTAGCAGAAGTGACTAGAGAACAACGTGGCAATGCCAAAACAGTCAACTTTGGGATTATTTATGGCGTGTCTGCTTTTGGGCTGAGCAATCAAACCGATTTAAGCAGAACCGAAGCCAAAGAACTGATTGAAACTTATTATGAAACCTATCCCAAACTTCGTAAATATATGAGTTCACAGGTGGATTTTGCAAGAGACCACGGCTATGTGACAACCGTCTCCAACCGACGACGCTACCTCAAAGATATCAACTCACGAAATGCGATTGTACGCGGTGCTGCCGAACGAAATGCGGTGAATGCACCCATCCAAGGGAGTGCAGCAGATGTCATCAAAATTGCGATGATTAACATCTATAACAAACTCGAGGAAGGTGGCTTTAAAACCAAAATGCTCCTACAAGTGCATGATGAATTGGTTTTTGATGTTTACAAGCCAGAGCTAGAAACTATGAAAGCCTTGATCCAAAACGAAATGGAGAACGCCTATACCTTAAGTGTTCCCTTAGATGTTGAAATGGATATGGGTCTCAATTGGCTAGAAGCCCATTAACTTTACAGCTCTAAGGCATTGTTGTATTTACTTTTTTGTTTGGCTCTAAAATGTTAAAGTCTTTGGTTTTTTGGAACCCTATACTTTTTTTTACTAAGTTTAGCATTGATTTTGACCCCAAGTCTAAATCTTCAATAAGCAATTTAACCGAAGCTTAAGATATTATTTTATTGAATACCATATTGGAAGGGTTCTGATCTCTGTCTGATGAAGGCGTTATTAATACTCAAACATAATGGAAATATCGGAACTAGTGCCGATCAGTAGTTGAGCGGAAATGTCTACGGCACACTTAAAACGCACTACGTACTTACTTTAACACTGTTTTCGCTAACGGGCAATAAGAGCATAGCGGTCGGAATAGGCTGAAAAAAGAAGTAGGAAATAACTTTAAATGAATTATTATGAGAACAAAAATTACTTTTCTTAGCTTGGTTTTACTTTCTTGTGTTTCAGTGTTTGCACAAAAAAGTGATTATTCGACTCCTAAGAGTATTGAACTGAGACTTAATGATGATTGGTCTTTAACATCTTCTAAAAAAACTTTTCCTGCGTTAAACTTAAATGCGATGAAAACAGAAGATGAAAATGATGAAAGGAATGGACTTCCACCAAGATTTGGTTATCCTGTAAATGCGAATCTTAACTTAACAAATTCTGGTATTTGGAAGGTATTATCAAATGGTGATAGAATATGGCGTCTAGAAATAGAATGCATAAACGCATTATCAATTAATTTACTTTATGACAAATTTTGGTTTCCAAATGGTGCTAAACTTCACATATACGCTAAAAATAAATCACAAATAATTGGCGGATTTAATTCAACTAATAATAGAGGAACTAAACAAAACCCAAGTAAATTTACAACAGGCTTAATATTTAGTCAATCTATTGTCTTAGAACTTTTTGAGCCCTTATCCCTTAAAAATCAGTCTATTTTATCTATTCATAAAGTCGTACATGGGTATAGACAAATTGATTTAAAGGATATGATGACAAATGAAGCTGGTCGTGGAGATTCTGGTCCTTGTCAAGTAAATGTTAATTGTACGGAAGGACAAAATTGGCAGAATGAAAAAAAAGGTGTTGCTATGATATTGGTTAATGGTACGCGCTGGTGTAGTGGCTCATTAATAAACAATACATCAAATGACAAAACTCCTTATTTTCTTACTGCTGACCATTGCATTGGTAGTTTAGATGCTAATGGTAACACAGATGCATCTTATTACTCATTTTGGTGGAATTATGAAAGTTCAACTTGTAATCAGAATTCTTCAGATTTTGTAGCTGAATCTACCTCTGGAGCAACATTAGTTGCAAATAATTCAGCTTCTGATTTTGCTCTTTTCGAACTTACAGAATCTCCATTAGATAACAATATTGGTGTTTATTTTAATGGTTGGGACAGAACTACAAGTCCAGCACAAGGTGGCGTTGGAATTCATCATCCAAGTGGAGATTTTAAAAAAATTGCCACTCATAATGTAACTCCAAGTCCAGGTCAAGTTTGGAACTCAAATACTCATTGGAGAGTTAATTGGTCTCAAACTACAAATGGTTTTTCTGTAACGGAAGGAGGTTCATCTGGCTCTCCACTATTCACAAATAATAAAAGAATTATTGGGCAATTACATGGAGGTAGTTCAATTAACTGTTCTGACCCTGCAAATGACCCAGGGGAATATGGTAGATTTCATGTTTCATGGGACGGTTCAAGTCCTCAAAGAAGATTAAAAGATTGGTTAGACCCATTAAACACTAATCAAATTTACTTAGACGGTATCGGTACAGAACCTCTTGTTACTTTTCAAAATCATATAGATATTGTTTGCTATAATAATTCAACTACTTTAAATTTAAATAATAATCAGAATCTTGTTAATTGGCAGGTTTCATCAAATCTTATAATATTATCAAATACAAATAGTTCGGTTACTATAAGAGTAAGTTCTTCAAATTCAACAGGAAATGGTTGGGTTAGAGCTGTTTTAAGTAATGGTACAACTTTACAAGAAGACTTCTGGGTTGGTTTACCATCCTCCAATAACTTGATTATAATTAGTTCTGGAGATTTTAATATATCTACCCAACGATGGTATCAACTTACTGCTCATTATAGTAATTTTAGTTATTCGGAACACGGCAGCTTGGAATATGAATGGCTGATTCCTTATGCCCAACTTAGATTAACACCACCAACAAATAAAGTGATATCTGTGTTTTCAACTCAAACAGGAACATATCCATATAAATTAAGGTCTAAAAATGAGTGTGGTTGCAGCGCCTATATTACCAAACTTTTTCAAGTTTCAAATCAACCTGGCGATGATGATTTAATCATATCTCCAGCTGGCTTTTAATATTAACTCTTAAAATATTTAAATTATGAAAAATATGATTTTAGTCTTATCAATTTTCTTCTTCATTATCGGATGCAGTGAAGAAGAAGCAAAACAACAAGAAAGTACTTTAATTGGTAGTTGGAAACTTACGTCTTTTATTAATGAATCTAATAGTACCTCATCTATTGCTAGTGATTTTCCGAATTCTAATGAAATTACAATAACTTTTAATCAAGAATTAAATTTTACAGGAAGTACAGTTATTAATGATTTTTTAGGTAATTTTTCCTTAGATGATAGAAACAATCAACTTATATTTTCAGAATTTTCAACAACAGAAGCTAACGAAACTGAATGGGGTAATTTGTTTTATCAAAGTTTGAACTCAAATTATAATCAACAATCAGGAAATTGGCAAAATATTTATGAAATTATTTTAAAATCTTTAAAGGCAAGATAGGTAAGAAAGAACGAAATGAAAGAATTTCTTAATTTTCTAAATTTGAAACTAGGCAAGCTTCATCTTTATAGAAGATTTGTAGGAATACATAATAATTATTAATAGAATTACATTTAAAAATGCAATCTGGAAATCCTGCCAGTCTGGAAAGTGGGCACAATCACAGTTTCCAAATGAGTGCTCTCCAATCTGGAAACAAGTACAATCTGGCAATATGGAAAGTGTCGCTATCTGGGCAATCTGGAAAACCACGCAATCTGGCAATCTGGAAATTCAACCAATCTGGCTCCAATCTGGAAACAGGCTCAATCTTGCAATCTGGAAACAGGCTCAATCTGGCAATCTGGAAAAACACGCAATCTGTCAGCCACGCCATTCTTGCCAACAAG
>UPTG01002704.1_pt1 | contig 11893 bp, 10 predicted proteins | sample 2160121 | NCBI WGS metagenome assembly UPTG01 (sample SAMN06266255, study PRJEB28933) | marine metagenome | isolation source: Columbia River Estuary | place: USA:Columbia River Estuary, USA | collected 2014-07-27 | reverse complement strand
ATGCTCTTGGATTTGGAGGCAAGTTCAGACAGGTACTTAGTCCCGGTAATAATTAAATTATCTCCATCAATCTCAGCCCTGGTAAGAGGATTCTCTGGGTCTTGATTCAGTGGCTCTAGAATTGCTGAGGTATGAATTTCTCCACCAACAATAGATTCAATAAGTGACTGATGAGTATTGCCATCGCTAAATTTTTGTATAGTCTGAACAACATCTACCAAGCATCCAATCATGCTTAAAGGGGCGGCATGATAACCCAAGCGCTCAAAAAGAATTCCTAAGTCGTAGAGGTTCTCGCCACTTCCACCATATTGCTCATTAACACCTAAACCGAGATAGCCATTCTTTGCTAGCAGTGAGAGTAATTGTTCATCATGCTTAAAATCTTCATCAAACTTTTTAAGATTATTTTGCGTACATTGCTGAGCAAGCATTTTATCTAGAGAGTCTCTGATCTCACCTTGATAACTTAGTTCTGAAAAATCCATTAGCGGGTCCTTGGCATGAGAAGGCCTGCCATGGCAATAATATCTCTTTGGACTTCGTTGGTGCCACCGCCAAAAGTTAATATAGAAGCGGTTCTATACATGCGCTCTAATCTGGCATTTAGAATCGATAGCTCTGAATCATTTTTTAGAAGGCTTAGCTCTCCCATTATCTCCATCAAAAGCCTATATGCCTCAATAAAAAATTCAGAACCATATACCTTGGCAACTGATGCTTCAGCCATGTTGAGCTGACCAGATTCCATGATCCATGTTTGCTTCCAGCAGATTAATTTAAGCGCTTCAATACCAGAATGCACTTCAGCAAAATTTCTCTTTACCCATGACAGATCGGTTAGATATTGATCGTTATTAATTTTGGTTGATTCTGCAAGCTTTAGTACATTTTTATAAAGCTCTTCAACAGGACCATGATTTACAAGAGCCAAACGCTCTAAGTTCAATTGACTCGTTATTAGAGACCAACCTTGATTAGGCTCTCCCACAAGATGAGTATCTGGCACTTTAATATTGTCATAAAAAGTAGCATTGGTTCTCACATCACCCAAGGTGTTAATCGCGGACATGGAAAATCCAGGATCATCTGTCGGCACAATAAACATTGAGATGCCTTTATGATTCTTAGCCTCAAAATCAGTTCTAGCCGCTAGCCAAATATAGTCAGAAAAATTAGCCAAGCTAGTCCACATCTTTTGACCATTAATTAAATAGCCATCAGACTCTTTAATAGCTTTTGTTTGCAGTGAAGCCAAATCAGTCCCTGAATTAGGTTCTGAATAACCAATGCCAAATATAAGTTCGCCTTGTAAAATCTTTGTTGCTATTTCATCTTTCGCCCACTCGGATCCATGCTCTGCAATCATGGGGCCGACTGATTCGGTTGTTAGAAAGGGGAAGGGGAAGCCGGTTCGCATGACAGTCTCTACAAAGATGTATTGCTCCATAGGGCTGAGTTCTTTGCCACCCAATTCTTTTTTCCAACTTAAGCCTATCCACCCATCTGCACCCATTGTCCGCATAGCCTGTTTAAATTCAGGGCCACCGCCTTCGAAGTGTGCTGGGTTATTTAACTCTGCTCTTAGCGCAGGAGTTATTAAGCCTTCAAAGTATTCTTGAAGCTCATCTTTCAGTTTCGATTGTTTTTGATTTAGTTGTATTAACATTTCAGATATTAGTATCTCATCTTCTTTTCTCAAGGCAATATCTTAGTGTATTATTTAGACATGGCTAGTTACTCAAGAACAATGGATTTTCTTCATCGAAAACTCTTGCAAGCCAGAACAAAAGATCAAGAAGACAAGATAGTTAATTGGATGCTCGCAGAAGCTCAATTAAAGCAGGCCGCAGAAAAGAACAATCCAAAGAATTCCTTAGATATGAAAAAATCAAAATAGGATCTGCCCCAGTTAAAAAATGAGTAATTTAATTTGGTCCTACGGTGATACAAAATTAGATCGACAAGGTAGAACTATTTATTTTATTGAATATGCTAATCAGACGGACAGCAAAGGAAATCAGATTGAGCTTTGGGAACCAGAAGATATTTTTTTAGCCAGAAGGCTCTTGAGTTTATTTTAAGAACTTATCAATGATCTTTGGACTAGTAGTTTCCATCTCTAAAACTTGTTATTTCAAAAATGCAATGATTTCGAGGTGGCCTGTATTAGCAAACTGATCAAAAATACCAATTGATTCTATTTTTCTATCCAGCTTTATAATATCTCTTAGAAATGTTTCTGGGTTACATGAGATATAGATCATGTTTTCGAATTGTTTTGATAGGCTGATTGTCTCATCACTTAACCCAGCTCTAGGTGGGTCAACAAGAATATGGCTGAATTCATAGGATTGCATGTCAATGTTTTCTAATCTTCTAAAAGGGCGCTCATTGGCCAGTGCTGAAGCTGTTTCATCATCGGATAGTCTCGCTGTTTCAATATTTGAAAGATTGTTCAATTCAATGGATTCTTTGAGAAGTCTAATTGAATGCCTGTTATTTTCTGTAGCAAAAACTTTATTAAACTTTGAGGCCAAGGGCAGGGTAAAACCACCACAGCCACAGTAAAGTTCTAATAAATCTTTGGGATCTTTTAATTGCCTTGTAATAAAAGAAATCATTGGAGGATAAAGATAATAATTAGGCTGAAAGAACACCAAGTCATTTTGCAAGATTTTAAAACTTGAATCGTCAAAGTTGCATGTGACCTCTAAATCCTCATCGCCGATTAAGACCTTTTGTTTTTTGCTCCTGCCAACAATAGATAAATTATTGATGCTATTTTGAATAGCCAATGCCTCTGACTGCCAATCATCATCAAGAGGCTTGTGATAAATGAGAGTGGCTAGAATCTTCTGACCAGAGGTTCGAAAGTTAATTTGAAACAGTTTCTTTTTGATTGCCTCTGAGCTTCGAATCCTTGGAAGCAGCAAAGTCATAATTTCTTGAATGCTGCTGTGAGGTAAATCCGAAACACTCATGTATACCTTTTGACCGCCCTCAATCATGGTGTAAGAGTCTTTGCTGATACCGAATTCACTTCTCGCCCTGTAACCGGTGGCTGGAGATGTATGGATAATTGGCTTTAAATCAGTATGTGGCGCCAGGTCACTACAGAATTGAGAGAACTTATTCATATCAAATTGATTGCGAGTATAATAAATGAAATAAATGCAGCGTTTAATAGGATAAACAAGACAATGAATCTAGGCAGAGTTAACTTATTTAAGTCCTCCTCTAAATCGCTAGATTTACGGACGCCCATTAACGAAGCTAATATTCTTTTGATCCACATAATATGAAAAGTCAGATTATCACAATTACAAAAACTGCCGAAGAATATCTTTCCAAGCTAATTACCGAGAAAAATGAACCTGGTACTGCTGTTAGAGTTTTTATCTCTGATCCTGGAACACCCCATGCAGAGACTTGTTTGGCATATGCAAAGCCGGATGAAATAGTCCCTTCTGATGTATTGATTTCCCTGCCAACTCTATCAGTCTATGTTGAAGAGCGCAGTATTCCATTTTTAGAAGATTCAGAAGTTAATTACGATATAGACAATTTTGGTGGTCAATTAACTATCAAAGCTCCTAATGCACGTCTTCCAAATATTTCGCCAGATAGCCCACTAGAAGATAGAGTTAATTACGTTATTTATAACGAGATTAATCCTATGCTGGAGTCCCATGGCGGCCTTGTGAGTTTAAAAGAAATTACCGAAGACAAATATGCCATCCTGCAATTTGGAGGCGGCTGTCAGGGTTGTAGCATGGTAGATGTCACTCTTAAAGATGGGGTTGAGAAAACGTTATTAGAGTCTATGCCTGAGCTGGCTGGCGTAAGAGATATGACAGATCACACCATGGATGAGAACGCTTTTTATAGCGAAGAATCGTAAACAGATACGATGATCCCCATTTTTGGGTGATCAAAAAAATGTGACTCATTCTTAAAAACTCTTCGATCTTCTCTTAAAATATACTCAACCATCCCTTCCGTAATCTTTGGTGCTTGCTCCTTGTTTATCTCACCTGTGATCTCAATTTTCTCTGGTATAGATTCTAGGTAGAGTAAGTCACTAGATACAGGTATATCAATTTGCTCTACATCCTCAGGTATAGATTCCTGTAGGGCAGTAAATTTAATCAACTCAATTTGCTCTTCATTCTCATTGGATTCAAGATTTCCATTCATGTATCCAATTAAATCTAAATGGAGGTATCTGCTCTGATAAAGCCTAATTAGTAGGCCATGAGTATCAAATATTTCATGGACGTATGGTGTCTCTTCATCAGGAAGTGCAGGCTGAATCCATGAAATTTTATGCAGAACTTTATATTCATTTCGTCTATCTAATCTTCTATAAATATTATTGAGCTCTTTTAGTTGATCATTTCTTTCAAACCATTTATCCATCTGTAAGATATATTTCTTTTCTTCTTTTGAATCATCAGGCTCGATGATTGAGGGTGGCTCTAGATCTATGATTTCTAAATTACTGAGGAGATCACCACCGACCTTTGTTTCAAAAGATTTTTCCAAAGCTTCTGTATTAATTTTATTAGCTTGGCTCTCGAGGAGAGATATGAGATTTTTGGATTTCAAATCAAGCAATACTGGGGATAAATCCTCTTCCTGAGTAATCTCTAACTGCTCAAAGACTATGACTTCAATGTAATATTCCTTGAGATCTTTGGCAGATATGGCATTTGAGCTAACAAAAAAGAATAAAAGCAGGGGGCTCGCTTTAAGAAAGCTGATGAAGCAGGGCAGAGACAGCCTCTCTTTTATTTGATTGATCCGATACATCTAAATTTAATTTGTTCGCTCCTACTAGTTTAATACCTGTTGAGCCTGATTGAATTAATTCTATTAATTTTTTATACACTTCATCCTCAAGCGAATCGTGAAAAGTTAAGAGGGCCGTGTCTTTGTTGCTGTAAATTTTTCTAATGCCCAAGATGTTTGCCTGAACCCTGATTTTAGAATTCTCCACCAAATTTAATACATCATCACTTGGTTTCCCACATCTATCTTTAATTTCTTCAAAGATTTTATGAATGTCCGTGGTGGATTTGGCATCGTTCAAAGATCTGTAAATCTTAAGTCGCTCGTTGGCCACTGGCATATATGTATCCGGCAATAAAGCTCTGTCGTTAAAATTAATCTCTGAGTCTATTGCAACTTCTGTTTTGATGCCCTTAAGATCGTTCACAGCAGATTTGAGCATGGACAAATACATCGACAGTCCAATTGCTTCTATGTGACCACTTTGTTTGATGCCCAGAAAATCACCGGCACCCCTGATCTCCAAATCTTCTTGAGCAATAAAATACCCAGAACCAAGATCAGAGTATCTAACAAGAGAATCAAGCTTATTTTTTGCATTCTTTTTAATGTCTTGAGTTGGTATTAAGAGGTAGCAATAAGATTGCCTCAAAGCTCTGCCGACCCTACCTCTCAGTTGATGTAATTGCGAAAGACCAAAATTTTGAGCATCAATAACAATGATGGTGTTGGCATTTGGAATATCTAGACCCATTTCAACAATCGTTGTGCACAACAAAATGTCAATTGAATTTGAATTAAAGGCACCCATAGTTTGGGATATATCTTGCTTGCTTAATCGCCCATGAGCTATTCCAATTCTTGCATTGGGTTGCAAGGCTTGAATATCATTTTTGAGGTTATCCATTTTGCCAATGTCATTTTGAACAATAAAAACTTGTCCGCCTCTGGTCACCTCTCTGTCGATGGCATTTTTAATAATCTGATTGTTCTGAACGTTCAAAAAAGTTTTAACACTCAATCGCTCCATGGGTGGCGTGTAGAGATAGGAGAAATCTTTGAGACCTGAATAGACTAAATTTAATGTGCGTGGAATCGGCGTTGCCGACATGTAAAGAATGTGTGTGGTGGTTTGACGAGACTTAATAATTTCTTTTTGCTTGGTTCCAAACCTGTGCTCTTCATCTATCACCAACAAGCCAAGACTTGAGAGGTCAATGTCGTTATTTAAAAGTGCATGCGTACCAACGAGGATGTCTATTTTTTTGTTTTTAAAATCTTCGTATAGCTTTGCTCGAGCTTTTGGCGATGTGTGGCGAGTTAGTATAGAAATATTAACTGGAAAATTACTAAATCTTTTAGTAAAACTTTCATGATGCTGATCGGACAAAACGGTACTTGGAGCCAGAATCATGGCTTGCTTTTTAGCCTGGACGCAAACAAATGCTGCTCGCATGGCTATTTCAGTTTTTCCAAAGCCTACGTCACCACAAATTACTCGATTCATTGGTTTGATAAGAGCTAAATCTTTGATCACATCATTAATGCAGTTTTGCTGGTCTGAGGTTGGGATGTACGGAAAGTCATCGGAAAATTTTTGATACTCGTCTTTAGAACAAATCAGTTGAGGTGAGGTCGAGATAGACCTTCTTGATTCTATGTCTAGCAGTTCAGCTGCATGGTCTTTGGCTTTAGCTTCTGCTTTTTCTTTTTTCTGACGCCATTTAAGAGATGACAGAGAGTCCAATGGAATATTTTCAACCTGTGAAACTTGGTATTTTGATACCAAGTAAGCTTGTCTAATAGGAACGTATAGCAGCTCTTTGTCGAGATACTCAATTTGAATAAACTCCTCTTCGTTTGCATTCGTTTTTAAGAGCGTTAGACCCTTGTAGATGCCAACACCGTAATCTACATGGATGACCAGTTCGTCATCGTGAAAGGGATTATCAAAGGTGTGGACTAATGACACTTGCTCTGAGGCAACTTTTTTATTGATTGAGGTATCTTGACCCAAGTAATTTTCAACGTTGATATAGGCATAGGAACTATTCTTGTCGTAAAAATATCGAGTTGGATGATGAGGTGCGCTGAAGAGACCCTCCGACATATCAAACGGGAGCTGAGCGTTTTTAAAGCCATACTCTTTGTTTAGCTCGTCTAATTTTATTTGCTCTGAGGCAGTTACAAACAACGTCTTAATTTTTCCTGCTTGATGTCGCGATACTAACTCTTTAATTTGATCATTGATGCCTAAAGTTAGGTCAGGTTTAGCTCCACTTTGTGCTTCAGATACATTTGTGGCGTTGCTTAGGTAAGGACTCAATTCATCTGGGGTAAAAAAGTAATCTTTTGGCTTCATAACAGGTCTCAATGAATCAATGGATTCTTCCTCGTACCTTTCTTTGATGTAAGAATTGTAATTAGCCAACGCAATATTGAGAGTAGGGCTTTGCATAAGACTGAAACCATCAAAATAATCTATAAGGTTTGTATCCTTGTCTTGCAGCAAAGGCATGTATATTTCATAGCCTTCGGGTAAGACAGCAGATGAAATATTTTGAAATATCTCACAGTATCTTTCATCGTGCTTTTGAAAATAATTCCTCCAATTATCCTTAAAACGTTTAATAGAGTTTTCTTCAAGAGCAATCTCTGAGCCATGGAATAATTGAAACGATTGGAGTTTTTCAGTCATTGCCTGTGAATCAATATCAAACCTTCTGATATCATCAATTTCATCACCAAAAAAGTCTACTCTTAACGGGGTTGAATAAAAGCTAGAGTAGAGATCAACAACGCCACCTCTAATAGTAAATTGATTGATCAGTTCAACTTTGTCAGTTCTTTCGTAACCAAGTTGAATTAGATTATCGGCAAGCTCCTTGATGGATAATTTTTCTCCAGTGTGAAAAATCTTGCGAGCTGTAAAAAACTCTTTGGCTGGGAGTTTTTCTAGCAAATTAAGTCCGCTGGTAATTATTACCTTAAGATTTTCTTTGCTGGAATTTAATAGTCCGATCCGACTTTGAATAATAGATTGAGACGTAGAGAATCTGTCGTATGGCAATATTTCTCTTTCAGGGTAGTAAGCAATTTCTTCTGCAGGCAGATACAACTCCAGCTCATGCTTGACCAATCTTGCTTCTTTGTCAGAGGAGCATAGGTACAGAATTTTTTGATTGTGCTTAGATGCACATTGCGCAAGCTCAAAAGCTTCAAAATGGTTCTGTTGTTCTTTCATATGGTGAGATATAATTTCGCGGTAAGAATTAACTAAAAAACAGGAACACTAACATGGATATAAGTTTTTCAGAACAAGATCTTCAGTTTCAAGAGGAAATTAGATCAGCTTTAGCAAATGATTACCCTTCACACGTTCGCGAGAAGCAAGAGCAGGGAATGGTTTTATCTAAACAAGACATGATTGATTTTCATAAATTTCTATACGAAAAAAACTGGGCAGGGTATAACTGGCCTGTTGAATTTGGTGGAACTGGCTGGTCTCCAGTGCAGATATATCTCTTTTTAAATGAGCTTGCCACTGCGCAATGCCCAACAATTCTCCCATTCGGAGTCAGCATGGTTGGACCTGTTATTTATACATTTGGTAACCAAGAGCAAAAAGATAGATTTCTACCAGACATTCTTCAATTTAACTCATGGTGGTGCCAAGGATACTCAGAGCCTGGATCAGGTTCCGACTTAGCTTCATTGAAAACGAAAGCTGTGCTTGAAGGCGATCACTACATTGTTAATGGAGCAAAAACTTGGACAACCCTTGCTCAGAATGCTGATTGGATTTTCTGCTTGGTAAGAACCGAAACAACGCAAAAGAAACAAGAGGGTATCTCATTCTTACTTATTGATATGAATACTCCTGGTATTGAAGTAAAACCTATTATTACTATTGATGGAGATCACGAAGTAAATACAGTTTTCTTTACAGATGTAAAAGTTCCTGCGGATCAGTTAATTGGAGAAGAGGGTAAGGGTTGGACTTATGCTAAGTTTCTTCTAGCCCATGAGAGATTTGGAATTGCTGGAGTCCCAGTGTGTAAAGTTCAGATATCCAGATTAAAAGAGAAGACAGCTCATTATAATGATCTAGATCTGAATAAAAAAATTGCTGAAGTAGAGATTGATCTTATGGCTTTAGAGTTTACAGAACTAAGAGCATTGGCAGCTATTGCAGGTGGCGGCCATCCTGGTGCCGAGTCATCCATATTAAAAATTAGAGGAACTGAAATTCAACAAAGAATCTCTGAGCTTTTTGTTGAGGCGGCCGGTCAATACATTCTTGCATACGAAGGTCCTGATGGTTTTGAATCTAACAAAACTCCTGCTGGTCCAGATCATGCAAGTGACTCAGTTGCGCATTACTTAAATTATAGAAAAACATCAATATATGGTGGAAGTAATGAAATTCAAAAAAATATCATTGCTAAAGCAATTCTAGGAGTTTAGTAATGAATTTAAATTATTCTGATGAGCAAAATATGCTCCGCGAGCAAGTTCTTAAATTCTGTGAAACTAATTATGATTTTACGGACAGAGAAAAAATCTTAGATTCTGAGGCTGGCTACAGCACTGAAAATTGGAAAGAATTTGCTGAGCTTGGCTGGTTGGCTGTTCCTTTTAGCGAAGATAATGGTGGCTATAACTTTGGACCAATTGAATTAACAGTTCTTTTTGAAGAGTTTGGTAAATCATTGGTTGTTGAGCCATACCTTAGCTCGGTGGTAATGAGTGGCACAATTCTTGAAAATTCTAATTACTCTGCAAAGCAAGCTTTGCTTGAAAGTATTATTTCAGGAGATCATCAAATTTCTGTTGCATACGCAGAAGCTAATATTGGCTATAACTTTCTTGAGTGTGTAACTTCGTTAGATGCCCAAGGCGATAACTTAGTTTTAAATGGCTCCAAAACGATTGTTTTGAATGCAGCAAACTCCAATCAGTTTATTGTTCTTGCAATGCACGACGGCAAGCCAGCTCTAGCTCTTGTTGATAGTGATGCTTCGGGTCTTGAGCTTCAAAGCTTTAGGACTCTAGATGGACAGACTTGTGGAGAACTAACGTTTGAAAATGTTGCATTGAATTCTGATGCCCTTATTGCAAGCGGCGATGAAGCAACATCATTGTTCAACCAAATGATTGATGTTTCTATTTTATGTATCAGCGCAGAAGCTGTTGGTGCCATGACCAGCGCTTATCAAAAAACTGTTCAGTATACGAAGGAAAGAGAGCAATTTTCACAACCTATCAGTAACTTCCAAGTTCTTCAGCACAGAATGGTGGACATGTTTGTTGAAACAGAAATCACTAAATCTCTTTTGATCAAAGCTACCTTACAACTCGACTCTAAAGATATTGAGGCATCAAAAACTATTTCAGCACTCAAAGTTCAGGTTGGCAAAGCTGGGAAATATATTGGGCAGCAGGCTGTTCAGTTGCATGGTGGAATGGGTGTGAGTAATGAGATGTCTATTGGGCATTATTTAAAACGCTTCACTGTCATTGATTCTATGTTTGGTAATACGCAGCATCACATTAACAAATATTCATCACTCTAAAAGAAGCTTATGACCGACTTAACTAAAAACCCTGATTTAAGATCTAGGGAAAAAGTTGACGATTATTTCGGTGATTGGAAGTGGAGAGAGGGTCTTGCCGAACTCATGGTTCCAATTATTGGTCGACTCTATCGTCATGGTGTTCATATCATGATTTATGGCCAGTCACTTGTGAATGCTTCTCCGGTTGAAATTATGAAGGCTCATAGGTTTGTTCGACAAATTGAAGGCAATGAGCTTAGTGAATTAGAAACATTTCCTCTGTTAGAGCGCTTAAGCAATCTTGATTTATCTGACTGTGAGATTGATCTCGGTGAGCTTACAGTAAGATGTCCATTTTTTGATGATCTTGCAGATAACCCCGATAAAATTGATTCTTATCTTCAAGAACAACTTGATTTTTCATCCTCAAATTCTAGTAGGCCTAATGAGCCTCAAGACATAGTTTTATATGGATTCGGGCGAATTGGTAGATTGATGGCTAGGTTGCTAGTTCAAACAACAGGACCTGGAAACTATTTTAGATTGAAGGCTGTTGTAGTGCGAAAGGGTGGAGAGAATGACCTGGTAAAACGTGCCAGTCTTCTAAGAAGAGATTCAGTGCATGGCAGATTCATAGGCACAATTAGAGTAGATCTAGATCACGACTTGCTAGTTGTAAATGGTAATCCAGTGAAATTTATCTATGCAAGTGGACCTGCTGAAATTAATTACGAAAAATTAGGCATTAATAAACCAATAGTTATTGATAACACCGGAATTTGGAGAGATGAAGCCGCTCTTTCACAGCACTTAGATTGCGGAGCTTCCAAGGTTATATTAACTGCCCCAGCTAAAGGCAATATCAGAAACATAGTATTTGGAGTTAACGATAAGTCTTTAACTGATTCAGATAATATTATCTCAGCTGCATCTTGTACCACCAATGCAATTGTTCCAGTCCTAAAGATTCTTAGCGATCAATACGGCATCCAAAATGGTCACATTGAAACAGTTCATTCCTATACAAACGATCAAAATCTTATTGATAATTTCCATTCAGGCGACAGAAGAGGAAGAAGTGCACCTTTAAACATGGTGATTACATCTACTGGAGCTGTTAAGGCAGTTGCCAAAGCTATACCGGAATTGAGCGGGAAGTTAACAGGCAATGCTATTAGAGTTCCAACTCCCAACGTCAGCCTTGCAGTGTTGGTTTTAAACTTAAAAGAAGAAGTTACTAAAGATGAGTTAAATGAGTTCTTAAAAAATTCAGCATTTACTAGTAAATATAGACAAATTATTGGTTATACAAATTCACCTGAAGCTGTTTCAACTGATTTTTATTCTAGCCCTTTTGCAACTATTGTGGACTCCCAGGCTACTATTGCAGAAGGCAAGCAGGTTACTCTATATTGCTGGTATGACAATGAGTTTGGATACTCTAAACAAGTCCTCAATTTAACTAAAAAAGTTGCAAAAATTGAGCTACCAAGATTTCCTAAAGCAATTGATCCTTCGGTGTAGAAACCACTGATTTTTAC
>UPTG01002699.1_pt1 | contig 11913 bp, 7 predicted proteins | sample 2160121 | NCBI WGS metagenome assembly UPTG01 (sample SAMN06266255, study PRJEB28933) | marine metagenome | isolation source: Columbia River Estuary | place: USA:Columbia River Estuary, USA | collected 2014-07-27 | reverse complement strand
TGAAGGTTCTATGGATTTACATGTAATGCCTACTGAGAAACAAATAAAAGCAGAAGCAAAATTAATTGATTCTGGACAGAAAGGACAACGTAAATTAGCTGACATAATAGAAAGAGATAGAAAAGTTAGCAAAGTTAGCAAAGATTGGATTCAGTTGATCATATATGGAAGTAGATAGATATTTCAAACAATACACACTTACCGCATTTTCCCTATTGACATCCATCTGAGCATCCACCGCTTCGTTGGAGTACAAATAGACTGCAAGGGCAAACGATACAATCATCTTGTTTTGCATTGTTTTAATAAATATTATTACCACGTCTATAGTTGCAGACGGTCACGGCAATGATTAATTAATTGTGTGTGAAATAATGAATGGTAAACATCAAGTTCAATCTATCAATATTGACCCTAGTCTTTTGAAAGAAGATGAAAAAGACTTCGCGAAAGAGGACACTCTGAAAGGAATTATCGACAAACATTCCCGTTTTGTGTCCTTCCCGCTGAGTTTGAACGGGGAACGGGTGAATACAGTCGAGGCGATTTGGCTGAAGTCGAAAAACGATATCAAAGAGGAGGATTACAAGGAGTTCTACCAATACTGCGCGCATGCGGTTGATGAGCCTCGCCACACTCTGCATTTTAGTGCCGATGCTCCCATTAATATTAACGCTCTTCTTTTCACGCCCGACGAGAACCACGAGCGCCTTGGTTTCGGTCAAATGAAGGCTGGGGTCTCCCTTTATTGTCGCAAGGTTTTGATCGATGCCGAGCCTCAAGGGCTTCTTCCCGAGTGGATGCGCTTTGTAAAAGGGGTCGTCGATTCTGAAGACCTCCCTCTCAACATTTCACGGGAGTCGATGCAGGACAGTGCCCTCGTGAAGAAGCTTAACACTCTTCTTACAAAACGCTTCATCAAGCATATCGCGAAGGAAGCAAAGGCTAGCCCTGAAAAACACGAAGAGTTTTATGAGCGCTTCAGCCGTTTCCTTAAAGAGGGTATCGCGACCGGTTTTGAACACCATGAAGCGCTCGCAGAGTTACTTCGCTTCGAGTCGAGCATGACTGATGAAGGTAAGAAAACTTCCTTCGACGACTACCTCACTCGTGCGAAGGAAGATCAGGATTCCATCTACTATTTGGTTGGGATTGATCGGAAGTCGATGGAGGCTGGCCCCTATCTTGAGGCTTTCCAAAAACGTGGAATCGAAGTCATTTTCCTCACCGATAATATCGACGATTACATCATGGAGACACTCCGTGAGTTTAAGGGGAAGAAGCTGGTCAGTGCCGATCGCGCTGAGATTGATCTTGATGAGCTTCCCGATGAGGAGGCCAAGCTGAGCGAGGAAGAAAGCAAAGAACTCGTCGAGTGGCTTAGTAAGACTCTAGGCGATAAGGTTGAAAGTGTTGATATGGGTAAACGCCTCGTGTCACACCCGGTGGTGGCTCTCACTCCCCAAGATGCTCCAAGTGGGCAGATGCGTGCTATGATGGAAGCGATGGGACAGGGTGCGCCAGAACCGAAGGCCCGACTTGAGTTCAATCCCAATCATGAACTGGTCGCTAAGCTCAACTCACTTCGGAAGGAAGACTCAGAGGTCGCCTCCCAGGTTGCTGGGCAGTTGGCCGATAATGCCCTAATGGCAGCTGGAATGGTCAAAGATCCCTCTTCCATAATTGCTGGAATGAATTCATTACTCGGTTCCCTGATGAAATAAACCGATGGGACATCCCTAGCGGGATCCGGGTTTCTGAAGTTCATTGAGCATTCGCTCCAATCGTGTCGCGGCGTCGGCTGCCGGAAGAAAGGCGCTTAAGCGATCGGCCCAAAGCGGGAATGCCATTGGGGTGAGCCGGCGGGTTTCGATAAGACGGAAGGGGCGCTCTTGGATTGAGGAAAGAGTCGTTTGTAATCGTCCTAATTCAAGTTGGTGTTCCAAGATTTCGCGGCGGGATTGCTCAAGAAGTAAGTTGTCTGGGTCGTAGCGTGTGAAAACCTCAAAGAGGAGATTTGCTGAGACTTGAAGATCACGAGTCGGTTTTCTTTTTCCGGGCATATCAGGAATGAGGAGGCCGGCGACTCGGGCGACATAGCGAAACTGGCGGCGGGCCATTTCGGCTGTATTCATACACTCTAGTAGATCTTCAAGGAGGTTCTCTGTTCTGAGAGCCCTTTTCAGGACGTCTTCATCGAGGCTGAGGCCTTTGGCGGCACCAAGGCAAAATCCGTAATCGTTTTGAGTCACGTTAATCGATTCGCCGGAAGCTCTCGAGAGCCGAAAAGCAATCAGGGCACCTAAGCCTTCGTTCACCAAACGACCTGCAAAAGCATAAATAAACAAGTGTTCCCCCTCTCTGGTTCGGGTAAATTCGATGAGAAGCTCCTTGTCAGAGGGTAGTGCTGACCATGATTTCTGAATCTTAAGAATAGGCGCGACTGCTTTGAGTTCGGGGCTTTCAAGTGAACCGTGCAGGCTTCTCGCGACGGCGTGTGAAAGTTCGGACGAGAGCGGCATTTTACTACCGCCCCAAATCGCGACCTCTCCCTTAGTTGTTTTAGTAGCTGGTCTCACTGTAGCAGTGAGCTTATGGAAGCGGATAAGCTCGAGGCGACGACCGGCGAAGATAAATTGCTTTCCAGTTTTCAACTTGGAAGCGAAACCCTCCTCAACACTCCCGAGACTTCGACCACCTGCAAACTTAATGAGAACGGAAGTGTCGGAAGTGATGGTCCCGATATTCATTCGGTGGAGTTGGGCCGTCCTTTTGTTGGTGACGGTTAGAAGTCCATCGATAATTTCTGCTTTCTGGTATTGCGGGTAAGCCGAGAGGGGACCTCCATTAGTGAGAAACATGATGGCCCAGTTCCATTCGGCTTCGGTGAGACCAGTATAACTGAAAGTGGAAAAAATCTCTTTTTTGAGTTCTTCGGGTGACGTCGGTTCGCCAAGTACGATTGTTGTTAGATGTTGGGTGAGGACATCGAGTGGTTTTTTTAGTAAGGTCCGTGATTCAATTTCTTTGTTGTGCCACGCATCGCGAGCGGCGGAGAACTCGATGAGCTCAAGGGCATTCGTTGGGACGCAAATAATTTTAGAAACCACGCCAGGTGAGTGGCCGGCGCGGCCAGCCCGTTGGGTGAGCCGGGCGATACCCTTAGGAGATCCAATTTGAATCACTTGATCTACTGGCGAAAAATCGACCCCAAGATCGAGGGAAGATGTGCAAATAACGCACCGAAGAGAGCCATCTTTGAGGCCGAGTTCAACAAGTCCTCGCTCATCTCGACTCAATGAACCATGGTGGATTGCAATGCCCTCTGCCCAGTCAGGTTTTGCCTCTCGGATTTCCTGATACCAGATTTCGGCTTGAGATCGGGTATTCGTAAAGACAAGAGTTGTTTGAGCTTTCTCCAGTTGTTTCGCGACTCTTTTGACTGATTTTGTTCCCAAATGACCTGACCATGGAAATGATTCAATTTCATCTGGAATGAGGGTCGTGATTTCGATCTTTTTGTCTTGGTTCGCTGCGATCAATTTGTGCGGACGATGATCGATGAGCGGCTTGGCCGCTTCGGCGAGATTTCCCAGAGTCGCAGAGAGGCCCCAAATCCTCAATTTAGGCAACCAAGTTCGAAGTCGAGTGATGCAAAGTTCGGTTTGGATCCCGCGCTTGGTTCCGAGGAGTTCATGCCATTCATCAATAATGATACATTTCAGATGAGAAAGTTTTTGTCTGGTATCGGAATAGGTGAGAAGGAGCGAAAGTGACTCGGGCGTCGTGACGAGGCAGTAGGGAAATCTCTCTCGTAATTTAGATTTTCGATAGGATGAGGTATCCCCGGTTCTCGCTTCGATAGACCAATCTAGTCCCATTTCCTCGATCGGTTCCCTCAAGGATTGGAGGGTGTCATTAGCAAGAGCTCGTAGAGGAGTGATCCAGAGGACCTCGCAATGTTGGGGAGTTTTTCCTTTTTCTAAAACTTCAGAAATCGGACCTAACCAAACAGAAAGGGTCTTACCGAATCCAGTAGGAGCGTGAAGTAAACCCGACTTGCCCTCCAGATAGTGTTGCCATGTCTCAGTCTGAAAAGAAAAAGGCTTCCAGTTTTTGGCTTCAAACCATTTTGAAATTTTTGGGTGTAGCTTTTTCAATTTGTCCGAGATTTGGATCAAAGTATCCCGGATTTCAGGAAGAGCCAGTGAGCACTTGACCGGAAGTCTTTCTTTGTTAGTTTCCGCCCGCCGGAGCAGATCAAGGAGGGTTGGCTGAGCTCGGTTTAAGGCGCTCGATTCGAAATCGAGTGATGCAGTGATGTATCCGTGGGTTCGAATCCCACACCCTCCGCCATTTTATTGGCTTTCGACGTTTGTTGTGATTTGATTTTCGTCGCTTAAAGACTTATTAGAATTCTTTAAAGGTAGTATTCAATAAGTTAGCCTCCCTCAAATCTATATGACGGATTTGCCTTATCACCGTGACGGGGAGCTGATTCCCTTCGGACACCTAGCCTCGCGAATCTCAGGTCGTCTCGACACTGGAGAGACGCTGCGTCGGCTCTACGCCACCGATGCCTCGGAATATCAGGAGTTACCCGCCGGTGTGGTGTTCCCGGAGAGCGGGGACGACCTTCGGGAAGTCATCCGCTTTGCCCGCCGCAATCGGCTTGGCCTGATTCCTCGTGCTGCCGGCACCTCGCTTGCTGGTCAATGTGTTGGCGATGGTCTTGTGGTCGATATCTCGAAGCACTTCACCCGTATCCTCTCGGTGGATGAGAAGACCCGCCGCGTCCGTGTCCAGCCGGGCGTGGTTCGCGATGAATTGAACCGATTTCTCGCGCCCCGCGAAATGCTCTTTGGCCCAGAAACCTCTACTGCCAATCGCGCCATGATGGGCGGGATGGTGGGCAATAATTCGTGCGGCTCAAACTCGATTGTCTATGGCAGCACTCGAGATCACCTTGTTTCTCTCAAGGGCTTCCTGAGTGATGGAAGCGAGGTTACGATTGAGGCACTCAGCAACCAAGAGTTCCTGGCGAAATGTGATGGTCCCGAAAGTCTGGAAACGCAGATTTACCAGGGAGTAAGAGCGATGCTAAGTGATCCGGATAATCGGGGCGCAATTACTGAAAATTTCCCCCTAGCCTCTATTCCGCGTCGCAACACTGGTTATGCCCTTGATCTTTTGATGGATGCCGAAGTTTTTGATCTGGCATCCGAGAAACCATTCAATCTTTGCAAGCTCATTGCCGGTTCGGAAGGAACCCTGTTTTTTGCGACCGAGATTGAACTCGCGTGTTCACCTCTCCCTCCATCACATGCCGCCCTCGTTTGTGGTCATTTTGAGAGTGTGAACGAATCGCTGCAGGCCAACCTGCTCGCTTTGCCTTACACGCCAAGTGCTTGTGAGCTCATTGATCGACACATCCTCGATTGCACCAAATCGAACCTTGCCCAGCAACGGAACCGGGATTTTGTGGTGGGTGATCCTGGCGCGATCCTTGTCGTTGAGATTCGCCGGGACAGCCGGGAAGAAACCGAGGCCGCAGTGCGGGAACTCGTAGCAAACTGGCAAGACGCCGGGCAGGGATACGCCTATCCCGTGCTCTGGGGCGAAGAGGGTCATAAAGTCTGGGAACTTCGCAAGGCGGGCCAGGGCTTGATGAGCAATATTGTTGGCGACACCAAGCCTCGCGAGAATGTTGAGGATACGGCGGTCGATGTGAAAGATCTACCCAACTACATTGCCGAATTTGACGAATTGCTCTCGAGTAAATACAGGATTGATTGCGTCTATTATGCTCATGCGGGTTCAGGTGAACTTCACACCCGACCACTCTTTAATTTGAAGACGCCGGAGGGACAAAAAATGTTTCGTGACGTCGCTACCGACATCGCACATCTCGTGAAAAAATACCGAGGGTCCCTGAGCGGAGAACATGGTGACGGACGGCTGCGCGGCGAGTTTATCCCACTGATGGTCGGTGACCATTGTTACCAGCTGATGCGCGAGGTGAAGGCGGTATTCGATCCCGAAAATATCTTTAATCCGGGAAAGATCGTGGACACCCCGCCGATGGATACCTCACTGCGCCACAGCCCGGGGCAGGGGACGCCGGATTACGAAACGGTCTTTGATTTTAGCGACACCATGGGTGTGCTGCGCGCTTCCGAGAAATGCAACGGATCGGGCGACTGCCGCAAAGGACCGCAGGCCGGCGGCACGATGTGCCCGAGCTACATGGCCACTCGTGAGGAAAAGCACACTACCCGTGCCCGCGCAAATATCCTGCGCCAAATTCTCACTGAGCCGGCGGATGCCGAACACCCCTTCAATAGTGAGGAGATTAAGGAGGTCATGGATCTTTGTCTGTCCTGTAAAGCCTGTAAGTCGGAGTGTCCGTCGAGCGTGGATATGACCAAACTCAAGGCCGAGTTCCAGCAGCACTATCATGAGGCGAATGGCGTGCCGCTGCGCTCACGGATGGTTGCGCATTTTGCCGACAGTGCGCGCCTCGCCTCGTTTGCACCTCGGCTCTACAACGCGTTTTTTCAGACTCCCATTCTGCGCCGTATCGCCAACCCACTTATCGGCTTTCACTCTGAGCGCAGCATTCCGAGGCTTAACCGCATCACGCTGCGTCGCTGGTTTGCCGGCCGCACTCCACTTGTCCCCACGCGTGGTAAGCGCCTCGCTCGAGTCCACCTCTTCTGCGACGAGTTCACCAATTATAATGACCTGGATGCCGGCATCGCAACTGTCGAGCTGCTGGAGCTTTTGGGCTACGAGGTCAACTTGCCCGATCACGTCGAAAGCGGACGGGCTTCGCTTTCCAAGGGTCTTGTTCGGCGGGCCCAGGGCTTCGCCAATGAGAACGTCCGTCGGCTGTCCTCGATTGTTTCAGGGGAAGAACCGCTCCTGGGTATCGAACCGTCCGCGCTCCTCGGTTTCCGCGATGAATACCCTGCGCTGGTCGATCCTGCGCTGCGCGAAACTTCCCGAGAGCTCGCATCCCATTGTCTGCTGCTCGACGAGTTCATTGTCCGCGAGGCCGATGCGGGCCGAATCGACAGTGCGTGTTTTACCGATGAGGCACGCACCATTCATGTTCATGGCCACTGCCACCAGAAGGCGCTCGCTTCAATCGATCCCACCTTGCAAATGCTTTCATTGCCCGGGAATTATTCGGTGAGCGAAATCCCTTCAGGGTGTTGTGGTATGGCCGGGTCTTTCGGATACGAGAAAGAGCATTATGAAGTCTCAATGCAGGTGGGCTCGTTGGTTCTTTTTCCTCATCTGAAGGAACTTGATCCATCGATTCTTGTCGCTGCCGCTGGAACCAGTTGCCGCCACCAGATTGCCGATGGTGTTGATCGAGCCGCTTTGCATCCGGCCAAGATTCTCCGTGACGCATTCGCCTGAGTTTATCAGCTGCTGAATTTTCTTGGGATCCCCTCGGAAAATCGCGCGCGCTAGGATCGCTCAAAACTTCCCCGCAGAAGATTGAGGAAGAAGTGGTCGAAACGCGCAGTATAAAGGAAGGAAATCGAATCAAGCGAGCAAGAGTTATGAACAACGAAGAAGAAGATTACGAGCAGTCTGGTTTGTCCCGACGGGGATTTTTGCATGGAATGGGTGGCGCCGGAGCCCTTTTGGGAATGACTGGGATGGCTGCGGCCGATGACACTCCGAAGGATGCTGACGGGAAAGTGATTCCGGGCTTTGAGAAGAACAAGAATGATCCGAATGCTGCGAAAGGCTGGCAGCCGGTTTCGGACCGCAAGGTCCGTGTCGGCATTGCAGGATATGGGCTCTGCAAATTTGGGGCGGCATTCTTTTATCAAAACCATCCCAATGTCGAAGTGGTGGCCGCGACCGATCTCGACCCCGGTCGCTGTGCCGCTTTGGCCAAAGCGGTCGGTGCGAAGAAGACCTATCCGTCCTGTGAAGAGATGATCAAGGACAAGAGCATTGAAGCGGTTTATATCGCGACCGATGCGCCGAGTCATGCGCGTCTTGCTATCATGGCTTTGGAGCATGGTAAACACGCCTGTTCCGCGGTTCCTGCTGTTTTTGGGTTTGAGGCAGAAGACGAGGCGGAGAAATTATTCAATGCCGTCAAGAAGAGCGGCATGAAATATATGCTTAATGAGACTTCGACTTTCCATGCGGCGCTTTATGAAAAACGGATGCAGTATCAGGCCGGAGCGCTCGGAAAAATCCTCTATTCAGAAGGAGAGTATTATCACGATGGCGTCGGCGTGCTCGGAAGTTATAATCCGAAGAATGGCAAGATCGATAAGTATGGTTGGCGCCGTTCCGTTCCGCCGATGTGGTATCCCACGCATGCGACGGCCTATTATATTTCGGTGACGGGCGGGCGGCTGACCGAGGTGTCCGGCTTGGGGACGAACAGTCTTTATCCGGTCTACAAGGATGGCGATAACCAGCACAAGAATCCGTTTGGTTCCGAGGTTGCCATGTTCAAAACCAGCGAAGGGGGGATGTCCAGAATGGCGGTGAGTTGGGATATGAAAAACGCCCACGGAGAGCAAGGTCGGGTCTACGGACAAAAGCCTCATGATAAGAAGATCAAGGGGAGCCGTCCGCCTTTGCCGCCTGGCGTGAGTGGGGGCGGTCATGGCGGTTCGCACGGACAATTGACGAATAACTTTATCGAGTCGATTCTGCTTGATAAGAAGCCCATCGTCGATGTTGGCGACGCCTTGAACATGACCTTGGCCGGCGTCATTGCCCATCAGTCGGCTCTTAAAGGTGGCGAGTGGATGAAGATTCCGCAGTATGATTTGTAAAAGACTGAGATGAATTCTACCAGTAACGCTTACTGGCGAGATTTCCACGTTGGCATCCTCCGCCGGCTCGGTATTAATCATTAAAACTTAAGGCTGCATGTTGTGGTGCCTTGATCCGGACGATCCTGCTCTATTCCTCCTACTGAAACACCTACGTATTTCTACCCTCTGAGTTAAACGATGGTGGCCTTGATTTGTTGCTCATTAAGATGCATGCTCGGCTGCGAGAAGGTGAATATGGATCAGTAGCAGGAGATGAAGTTGTCGAATGAGCAGTGGCAGACACGACAGACGCTGATTCTGCGGGCACGCGATACCAGTGACCAACAAGCGTGGGAAGAATTTCACGACTACTATGAGGGGTTTATTCGTATGGTGCTGATGCAGCTGCAGGCGCCAATCGATGATCTTGAAGATCTTAGGCAGACTATCTTAATCAAGCTCTGGAAGAGCCTGTCAACAATGGAGCTGGGTCGTGATCACGCGAGGTTTCGCACTTGGCTCGGAACAGTGATCCGCAATACGGTTTATACGCATTGCAGCCAGAATGCCTCGCGAAAGCGGCGAGAGACCAACGCCGCTGTTGCTGAAGTTGTGGCTCCGGATATCGAGGGTGTAATTGAGAGCGAGTGGCGGAAGCACATTATTGCGCTGGTTATTGAACGCTTAAATGCCAGTTTCTCCGGTAAGGCGATGAAAGTTTTCACAATGACTCTCGATGGAAGGTCGGTTGATGATATCGCGTCAGATCTTGAGTTGACCAAGGACTCGGTTTATGTGCTACGAAATCGTGTCCAGTCCCGCTTCCGCAAGGAAGCACGGCAGTTACGAAGTTACTTGGAGTTTTACGAATGACGGAAGAATCGAGAGACCGAACGGAAGCTTTAAATGACCTGTTTAAGAAAGCGTTTGAGGAGATTGATCCGGCCGCAGAGTCACCTTTGTATGGACAGCTTTGTTCGTTCCAGGAACGCTATAGCCAATCTGAATTGATTGCGGTTGGCGGGATGAAACGCATCCTTAAGGTCCTCGATCGACACGGGAATCGCTACCTCGCGATGGCTCGGTTGCATGAAGATGCAAGTGACTTGCTCTTTGACCCCTTTATCCGTGAGGCACGGTTGACCGCGCTGCTTGATCACCCAAATATTATTTCGGTTCACGACGTCGGTATCGACAAAGGGGGGAAGCCGTATTTCACGATGGATCTCAAAGCTGGTGACGGGCTCGATGTGGTATTGCAGAAGGCCCTTGCGGATGGAGGGTGTCCGCTATCCGATCGACTGGAAATTTTTCTCAAAGTTTGTGATGCGATCACCTACGCGCATTCGCGCGACGTCATTCATCTGGATTTGAAGCCGGCCAATATTCAGGTCGGTCATTATGGCGAAGTGTTGGTCTGTGATTGGGGCTTAGGAAAGCTGATCGGGGGAACTGATGAAGTTGATGATGACGTCTTACTTAATCCCGATCTCTTGAGCGGAATGACGGTTTATGGTAAAGTTAAAGGAACGCCCGGCTATATGGCACCCGAGCAGATCCGTGGTGAATCTCAGGACAAGGGCGCCGATATCTATGCCTTGGGTGCCCTGCTATATGCGGTGCTGACCTGTCGACCGCCCCTCGACGGCGATGCCGAAGCCATGATGAAGACAGCCATGTCTGGTGATATTGTTCCGCCGACCGTGCGTGGGAGCGGCGTGCCCGAGAGTTTGAGCGCGGTGGTGATGAAGGCGATGGCTCTAGAACCGGCCGATCGTTATGGGTCGGTGAGGGACTTAATCAGAGAGGTCCGCGCCTTTCTTGATGGATTCTCTCCCGTGGCCCATAAAAGCGGGCTCTCGACCGAGCTCCTGCTTTTCTATCGCCGAAACCGCGTCAGCTGCAATTTGGCTGCGGCCTTTGTGGCGATGGTGGTCGTGGTGACCGCCTTATTTGTTGATCGCCTGAGCGCAAAACGTGAGCAGGCTGAAATCTTGGCGGCACGCTTGCGTGTTGAGAAACAAGAGACTGGAACACTAGCAGCACGTTTGCAGGTGGAGAAAGAGGAGACCGAAACTCTAGCGGCCCGCTTGCGGGTTGAGAAGGAAGATTCAGAGGCCTTACTTCGGGAGGTGGGACGACTCGCCACGGCAGTTCCCGACGACGTGGCCTCTGGTGATCAGTTTAGTAATGACTTCTTTTATCAATTGCCCTTGGTGTCTTATGAGCTGTCGATGCGTTCCGTGAGCGAGATGATTGATTCCGAGCCAGAGCGTGCCAATGAGGCACGTTCGCAGCTTGCGTATCTTTATTTTATGAGCGCCGAGTTTACCAAGGCGAAGCCACATTTTCAGGTCAACCCAAAGCGCATGCGTGGACTTGCCAAGGTCAATGAGTCCTTGGCTGGATCCTTTGATCCAGATGAGCATCAGACCTCGGCAATCCAGCTGGCCGACATTATCAAGAGGGTGCAGTCGATGAATCGAATCGCGCTTGCAGGAAAGATCCTTTCCTTCGACTACGCATCGTTGGGATATCGGGAAGGATACGAACTGGCTGTCGCGTCAATGTTTGGAGATCATTCGGACTGTTTTAGCTACGAGGCAGAGACCCAGACCCTGACGATCAATGGAGGCGGCAAGTCTTTCTCTCTGAGAACGAAAGAGGGGCAGAATCCGCTGCGATTTCTCTCAATCAAACGCCTGATTCTTATTGATACGATGATTTTGAACAGTTCGGAGATCGCCGACCTGAAGATGCTTGAGGAGGCGGACCTGCGGGGCAGCCAAATCAGCTTGATGGGGGATCTAAACATGTTTCCACAACTGAAAAGGTTGATCGTTCGGCCTGATCAACTGTCCCGAGAAGAGGAGAATAGGCTACGCTCACTGGTTCAGGTAGAGTAGAGATCTTCTTCTGAGGTGGAGATTTGGGTGTTTTTGAAAAAAAACACAAGAAGCTGTTTAGAATGCAAAAACGTCATGGTTTAAGAGGTAAGCCTAGCTCGATCAAAGCAACTTATCGCTTTTCCTAACAATCACTTTTATGACTGACAAATCAGATGATATTCAAGCCGTGGAGAATCTCGGCGAAGCCCGTGATGCGATCATCA
>UPTG01002698.1_pt1 | contig 11914 bp, 6 predicted proteins | sample 2160121 | NCBI WGS metagenome assembly UPTG01 (sample SAMN06266255, study PRJEB28933) | marine metagenome | isolation source: Columbia River Estuary | place: USA:Columbia River Estuary, USA | collected 2014-07-27 | reverse complement strand
TGTTGCTTTAGGTCAAGAAAATATTGCCTGGGGAACTACAAACTTCACCTCTGGTTATCAAAATATTGCAGGGGACACTAGTGCGGATGCTGGAACAGGCGGAAGTGCTACAGCTATGGGTAAATACAATACTGCATCTGCTGATGCTTCAATGGCATTAAATAGAGGGACTAGTGCTACAAATCAAGCAGCTACATCTATGGGTCTTGGGACAACTGCTGACAATGTTGGTATGGTTGCAGTTGGAGTTAATAATGCTGCAGGTCTAGGCGATACTGCTGAGCAATATTTTTATGTTGATGGTGCTTATACTGGTTCAAATCCAGGTGTTGCGTTTGTAGTAGGTAATGGAGACATTGATTCTTCAAATGGACTTGCTGGAGCCAATTCTTCTAATGCATTTATAGTTAATTATGATGGTTCAGCGACTCTTTCAGGTGATCTAACGATCAACTCTGATTCTAGATTAAAATCTAACATAGTTACACTTGGTAGTACGCTATCTAGACTTTTATTAATTGATGGAAAAAGCTATACAATGAAAGCGAACGAATCCATTTCTAAAATAGGATTACTAGCGCAAGAAGTTCAAGCTGCGTTTCCAGAACTAGTAAAAACAGCAAATAACTCTGATGGGACATTGTCTGTAAATTATCAAGGGATGATTCCTGTTTTACTTAATGCTATTAAGGAACAACAAGCTCAAATTGATGAATTAAAAGCATTGATAAAAAAATAAAATAAGTCAAATACTTTAAAAAATAATAACCTTTTTCTAGATTGAAAGAGGTTATTATTTTTTTTATAAAAAAACCTACCCTAAATGAAAAGAAAAGTTTCATTAATATATTTTTTAATTGTTAGCTGTCTTGGTTATTCTCAAATATACTTTAGTAGTTTTCCAGAGAACAAACAGCTTATTGGACGTGATTTGTCAACAAACAAAGGGCTTATTAAAATTAGTGGCGAAGTCAATAATGGGCCGTACTATGATATAGACTATGAAAACTGGAGAAGTGGAGAACCAAATAATGCACCACCGCCCGAAAATGTAGGAGAGATGTTTGGAAACAATACAATTCTTCAAGGACAATGGAATGACGGTAACAGTTCTGACACTAAACCGTCCTACGTTGAATTTGAAGAGGAAGTGACTTCACTAGGTGATTTTATTTATTTAGGTCAATATAATGGACATTCATATTTTAAAAACTCAAATAATTTAAATTGGGAAGATGCGAAATTAGAAGCAGAAAATTTAGGAGCTTATTTGTCTTCTCATCAAACAATTGAAGAAAATAATGCAGTTTCTGCAATGGGTGATTTCATAGGATGGATTGGTTTATACCAAGATTTAAATTCCCCTAGCTATGAAGAGCCTACTGGTGGGTGGAAATGGGTTTCACCAACAAATTTAGATTCAAATTATAGTGAGGTTTATGTAGAATTATATAAAAATAATTCACTGCTTGAAACTTACAATCAAGAATTGAGTTTCTCAAGTGACCAAGCTTCTTTTGAAATAAACATAGAGATTAACTCTGAACTATCAAAATATTCAGTTAAAACATACGCCATAAATAATTCGGAGGTAGGAATCATTAAGGAAGCAGAAGATATTGTTTGTGGAGATGTTTTTATTGTTCAAGGTCAATCCAATGCAGAAGCTCCATCTTATAATGGTAGCTCTATTAGTTACGAAAATGATTTTATAAGAGTGTATGGCAACGGAACATCTAGCTCCAGTAGTGTGATAAATAACAATCAGTGGTATTACGGACAAGGAGATGGAAATTCAGGGACAAATGGAAATACAGGACAATGGGGACTTGTGTTAGCAAAAAAATTAGTGGACGAATTAAACATCCCTATTGCCATTTTTAACGGAGCTCACGGCGGACAGCCAATATCGTTTTTTCAAAGGCCAGCAAATTACCAGTCTTCAACAAATTCAAATTACGGCAGGCTATATTACAGATTAAATAAATCAGGCTTGAAGTCTTATGTAAGGGGGGTTTTGTGGTCCCAGGGCGAAGCAGATTCTTTCTCTGGCGGTTTAACTACAGAGCAATATAAAAATGAGTTTGAAAATTTAGTTGGCTTTTGGCAGGAAGATTATCCAAGCATTGAACAATATTACATATTTCAAACTAGAGACTGCGATTGTGGCACGTCACAGTCTGGACGGGTTAAAATTAAAGAAGCACAGAGGCAATTAGCTGTAAACAACGCAAATATCTCTATTATGCCTACGACTGGAATGACAACACATTCAGATAATTGTCACTATCCATTTACAAATGGATATGAAAAATTTGGTGCTAGAATCTTCAAACCTGTATTAAATAATATCTACTCTGTAGACTATAGCGAAGAAATAAATGCTCCAATGGTGACTGATATACAGCTTTCTCCTAATAATGGTTTGAATATAATTATAACAACCAATGCCGAATCGCTAATGATTAACACTCAAGATACTTCAACCCTTTTAGAAAAAATATCTGAAGATTTTGTTTTAACAAATGCGAATAATGTATCTATAGTCGGAGTTGAAGTTCAAGGCAGTAGTATCACGCTAATGCTGGATGGGGATCCTGGAGCTGATGCAATAATATCTTTATATGGTCGTCATGATGATTTAGAAGACAATATCACTAACTCAGCAGGGATAGAATTAGTTTGTTTTGGTAATTACTGCATTTCTGGAGATTGTGATCAATCCTCAACCGGGATAGTTGAAGATCAAAATAAAAAAGCAGCAGTTATTTTTGTTGAAAATGGAGAACAACAACCTTTTAACGGAAAAGTTTACAGATCTTCTGTAAGTGGAGCTGCTAGAAGTGGAAACGGAAACTCCAACGATGCCTTTGCTAATCAAGGAGATTGGAGTGTAGATTTAGTAATCTCAGAACGAACTCCTGAAAATGCTGCTCAAAACTTTGGTGGATTCACTGAATCTGGTCATCCCTTATATACTGGTGGAGACGGAAACTGGTCAACTATAAGTGAAGGAATGGGCGCTGCTGGATGGGGATCATTTGCAGCCAACGCATATAACAGAGCTGCTGGTCTTGGAGGAGTTGCCTTAGGGTTTAACACACTTTCTGGACCTCAAGTTGGAGCTGCTGGTGGTATTGACGGAGGAAACGTAGGTCAGTTTTCTGCTGGATGGGGATCGAGAGCTATCGGGAATATCTCTACTGCAACTGGATTTAGAAATACTGCTAGTGGACAAGCATCTGTGGCTTTAGGAAACTACAATTATGCAACTGGAGATGCTACTATAGCAGTTGGAAAAGAGAATTGGGCTGAAGGAGCTAGTACAGTAGCTATTGGCTATAAAAATCATGCTGCTGGAGCAGGGTCTGTTGCTTTAGGTCAAGAAAATATTGCCTGGGGAACTACAAACTTCACCTCTGGTTATCAAAATATTGCAGGGGACATAAATGCGAATGTTGGAACAGCAGGAAGTGCTACAGCAATAGGTCTTCAAACCATAGCATCAGGAAGAAGTTCGTTTAGTGCAAATAAAAACACTTCAGCAATTAATCAAGCGTCAACTGCTTTAGGGTTATCTACCGTTTCAGACAACTTTGGCATGCTTGCAATTGGAGTAAATAATGAAGCAGGTATTGGAGACACTTCAATTGATCCAAATGATTATGGTGGGTATTATTATGCAGACGGCACTTATACAGGATCAAATCCAGGTGTTGCATTTGTTATTGGGAATGGAGATATTGATTCATCAACTGGAAAAGGTGGAGACAACCCTTCCAATGCATTTATAATAAGTTATGATGGTAATGCTACACTAGCAAATAATTTAACTATAAATTCAGATGCAAGATTAAAGTCTAACATAGTTAGCTTAGGCAGTACTTTATCTAGACTATTATTAATTGATGGGAAAAGCTACACAATGAAGGCTAATGAGTCAATTTCTAAAATTGGACTTCTAGCTCAAGAGGTGCAAGCTGCATTTCCAGAACTAGTAAAAACAGCAAATAATTCTGAAGGAACACTATCGGTCAATTACCAAGGGATGATTCCTGTGTTACTAAATGCTATTAAAGAGCAACAAGCTCAAATTAAAGAACTTAAAGCTTTAATTAAAAAATAAATGAGACTTATAATATTAAGCATTAGTTTTTTTTATTTGATATTTAATTCCACTGCGAAAACATTGGAAGAAAAAGATCATTTTAACGTGAGTTTAGACTTTGAGGCTCGTACATCAATTTTAGTGTCAAAAATGACCTTAGAGGAAAAAATATCACAGTTAGGAAATAATGCTCCTGCAATTCCAAGGTTAGGAGTTCTCGAGTACAATTGGTGGAATGAATGTCTTCACGGAGTTGCTCGAGCTGGAACTGCAACAGTTTTCCCTCAGGCAATTGGGATGGCTGCAACGTTCAATCCAAGTCTTATAAATGATGTTGCTGTTGTAATAAGCGATGAAGCTCGTGCAAAACATCATGAAGCATTAAGAAATAATGATTACAGTCAGTACAAAGGGCTTACATTTTGGTCTCCAAATATTAATATCTTTAGAGACCCAAGGTGGGGGCGAGGACATGAAACTTATGGTGAAGACCCCTACTTAACTGGGCAAATTGGAATTCAATTTGTAAAAGGTCTGCAAGGAAATGATCCAAAATATCTAAAATTAGTAGCGACAGCCAAACATTTTGCAGTCCATAGTGGACCAGAATCTGAAAGACATTTTTTTAACGCCACTGTAAACCAAAGGGATCTTTGGGAAACTTACTTTCCTGCATTTGAAGATTTAGTTGTTAAAGGGGGTGTTTATTCAGTGATGGGTGCATATAATAGAGTTAACGGAGAATCTGCTAGTGCTAGCAATTATTTATTACAAGAAATTCTACGTGATAAATGGGGTTTTAACGGATATGTTGTTTCGGATTGTGGTGCTATTAATGATATTCATGCAAATCATAAAATAGTAAAAACGCCGGAAGAGTCTGCGGCCTTAGGAGTAATTACAGGTTGTGATTTAAATTGCGGTGGTATATATCAAAATCATCTTCAAGAATCTGTTACTTTAGGATTGATTTCTGAAAAAGAAATTGACATAGCAGTTTATAGATTATTTCTAGCGAGAATGAAGTTAGGAATGTTTGACCCTGCTGAAATTGTTTCATATGCACAAATTCCTTTTGAAATTAACAACAGTCAAAAACATGATGAGTTGTCATTAAAAACTGCTCTTAGTTCAATGACGCTTTTAAAAAATAATGGAGCACTTCCGATTGACATAAATAATATCAAAAAAATCGCAGTTGTTGGGCCTAACGCAGATAATATAAACGCATTACTTGGTAATTACCATGGCACCCCTTCAAACCCAGTGACCTTTATTAATGGTTTAAATGATTATGTTAGCAAAAAAGCTGAAATAACTTACTCCAAAGGAGTAGATTTAGTAAAGGATGGAGATGATGGTTTAAATTTACTCAGTGATTCAATTATTAATGAAGTTAAAATAGCTGATATGGCAATTTTTGTGGGAGGGTTGGATGCTACTTGGGAAGGGGAAGAAATGCCTGGAGGAATTAATATAGATGGATTTTATAATGGGGATAGAACAAAGATAGAATTACCAGAAATTCAACAAAAAGCAATTAAAGACATGGTCAAAACTGGGACCCCTGTTGTATTGGTTTTAATGGCAGGAAGTTCAATTGCATTAAACGGATTAGAAAAGGAATTAGAAGCTGTTTTAATGGCGTGGTACCCAGGCCAACGAGGGGGAAATGCTATAACTAGTGTTTTATTTGGAGATTATAACCCTAGCGGAAAATTACCTGTAACTTTTTATAGCTCAACAGCTGAATTACCTGATTTTAAGGATTATAACATGCAAGCAGGAAAAGGCTTTACTTACCGCTACTATAAAGGCGAGGCTCTATACCCTTTTGGTCATGGATTGAGTTATACTAATTTTAAGTATTCTAAGCTAAGGGCTGATAAAACAAATTTAAATGAAAAAGAAATTTTTAAAATCTCGTTTAATGTTAAAAATATTGGAGATTATGATGGTGATGAAGTTGTTCAGGTTTATATAAAAGATCTTGAGTCAAAACTCAAGATGCCAATTAAACAGTTAAGAAGCTTTAAGCGCGTCTCATTAAATAAGGGAGATGAAAAAATAGTTGAATTTGAATTTAAGCCGATTGAAGATTTTAGTTATTATGACGCAGATCAACAAAAGTATATGGTTGAAAAGGGAAGTTTTGAGATTCAAGTAGGTTCTTCAAGTCAAGATATTCGACTAAAGAAAATAATATATGTTGATTAAAATGAGAACTCTATTTATAAAATATGTACAAAATCAAGTATTATTAATTTCCTTCATTTTAATAGCAATACTTTCAAATCAGACTAAAGCACATAGTCAAGATGTCAATAAAAACGAGGTATTACTAAACATTAAAATTGATAGCATAATTTCAATCTTAACTTTGGAAGAAAAAATTGCAATGTGCCATGCTCAATCCAAATTTAGTTCACCAGGTGTGCCGAGACTTGGAATTCCTGAGTTATGGATGTCTGACGGTCCTCACGGAATTCGACCAGAAATGAATTGGGATAATTGGGACTATGCAAATTGGACCAACGATTATGTAACTGCTTTTCCAGCTTTAACATGCTTAGCTGCAACTTTTAATCCCGATTTATCCAATGAATACGGAGTGAGTTTAGGTGAAGAGGCTAGGTATAGAAAAAAGGATGTTCTACTTGGTCCTGGAGTTAACATTTATAGAACTCCACTAAATGGCAGAAATTTTGAATATTTAGGAGAAGACCCTTTCTTGGCCTCAGAGATGGTGGTACCATATATTCATGGAGTTCAACAAAATGGAGTTGCAGCTTGTGTAAAACATTACGCTTTAAACAATCAAGAACAATGGAGAGGGCATATTAATGTTGAAGTGAGCGACAGAGCTTTACATGAGATTTATTTGCCAGCCTTCAAGGCTGCGATAATTAAAGGTAAATCTTGGTCGATAATGGGTGCTTACAATAAATTTAGAGGGGAGCATTGTTGTCATAATCAAATTCTATTAAATGATATTTTAAAAAATAATTGGGCTTTTGATGGAGTTGTAGTTTCAGATTGGGCAGGCACACATGATACTAATCAAGCGATACATAATGGATTAGATATTGAAATGGGAACTCCATCAAATAAAAATATTTCCAAAAGATATCCCTACAATAATAATTTCTTAGGGCTAAGTTTTTTAGAAAAAATAAATGCTGGTGAGGTAAAAGAAGATCTTTTAAATGATAAAGTGAAAAGAATTCTTCGATTAATGTATAGAACAACACTAAATAAAAATCGTCCATTAGGCAGTATCAATAATAAAGCGCATTCAAACACAGCTTATAAAGTTGCAACTGAGGGAATCGTTTTATTAAAAAATGAAGACAATCTTTTGCCAATAGATATTTACAAAAAACTAAACATAGCCATTATAGGTGAAAATGCTGAAAAATCGATGACTGTTGGTGGCGGATCTTCAGAATTAAAAGTAGCTTATGAAATTTCTCCTATTGAAGGATTAAAAAAACATTTTAAAAATGCAAATTTCAAATTTTCAACTGGCTATAACTCTAATGGAAATGAATTTGAAAACAAGAGACTCAATAACGAGGCATTGTCCATTGCAAAAGAATCTGATATTGTTTTTTTTATCGGAGGTTTAAACAAAAACTCTTCTCAAGACTCTGAAGGTTCGGACAGACAGCAATATAATCTACCATATAATCAAGACGATTTAATAGATTCAATTTCTAGGGTTAACAAAAATATAGCAGTTATTTTAATTAGTGGAAATGCGATAAGTATGCCGTGGTTAGCAAATGTAAAAACAGTTATGCAATCTTGGTATCTTGGAAGTGAAGCTGGTAATGCCATCGCTTCAGTCTTAAGTGGACATGTTAACCCCTCAGGAAAACTTCCATTTACCTTTCCAAAAAAATTAATGGATAATGGAGCCCATTATTATGGGGAATTATCCTATCCAGGAAACGGTGAAACTCAATTTTATAAGGAAGATATTTTAGTAGGTTATCGCTGGCATGATACAAAAAAGATAAAGCCTAATTTTGCTTTTGGACATGGACTTTCATATACTTCTTTTGATTTGTCTAAAATAAATTCAGATAAAAAATCTTACTCAGCAACAGATTCAATTAAAATAAGTTGTGTAATAAAAAATACTGGAACTATAGAAGGGTCTGAAGTTGTTCAAGTTTATATAGGAAAAAAGAATTCAAAAGTAAAGAGAGCTTTAAAAGAGTTAAAAGGGTTTAAAAAAATATCTGTATTAGAGGGCGAATCTAAAAAAATTGAAATTAAAATTGGTGTAAATAAACTTGCCTTTTATGATGAAAAGACATCTAATTGGAGTATTGAAAAAGGGGAATATACTGTCTATGTAGGCAATGCCTCTGACCATATTATAAAAGAATTAAAAATTAACATTATATAAACAATTCTTGATAGAAATCAATTTATAATAACTCCATTAGCTAAGAATGATATCTTATATTCTGGCTGAGTTATTTTTTCAATTTCTTGAATTGATTTATTTGCATCTTCTGCATAATGTCTAAGTAAATCAACGCTAATTGTGTCTTTCTTTGCTATTCCTTGCATGACAACTCTATTGTTTTCTTGCCCTTGTTTTGGCACAAAAAATCCGTAATCTTTAAATCTAACCAAAATCGTGTCCTGGTCTACTCTCACATTCATCCAACATCCTTTTTTTGGACATGTTGACAAAATAGTTCCTTCTATTTTAGTTTCAACTTCAGCTTGACTTTCAGTTAAATTTTTAACCTTTACAAAGTCACTAATATTATTTGATGTGATTTTTTCTCCGTAAAAGTTTAGTTCTTTGGGTTGACTTTCATTACAGGATAAAAGTGAAAGAAAAAATATAGCTATTATCAATTTATTCATTTGAAAAATTATTTTTAGTTTCAAATATAATTAAACTAAATTTTATGAAAAACATATTTCTCCTAACTATTTGCTGTTTAATGATGTCATGTAATGATTCTGAAAAAGAAAACAGCACAATCGAAAATCATTTTATGTTGATGTAAAATAATAATAACTAATAATTATTTGCGTTATCTTTAACAAAAAAATTAATCCCCTATAAACACTTGACATGAAAAATTTCTTTATAATTATAATTACCTCTTTATTTTTAGTTAACTGTAATAATTCTAACCCTATGATGAATCAGTGGTCTGACAAATCAGCTGAATTTGGAGGTGTCCCTGCTTTTGATAAAATGAATCCAGAACAAGTCAAAGAAGCAATGCTTGCTGGGATGGAGTTGAGTCTTAAAGATATTGATAAGATTGCCAATAATTTAGATACTCCAACTTTTGAAAATACAATTGAAGAAATGGAAAGGTCTGGTAAACTTTTAAACGATGTTTATTCCTATTATGGAATTTTATCGAGCAATATGTCAAGCCCAGAATTTAGAAAGATTCAGGGAGAACTTGCTCCCAAACTTTCAGAGTACTCTTCATTAATAAGTCAAAATGAAAAACTATTTAAAAGAATAAGCTCTATATATGAGGCTTCGTTAACTACCCCTCTAGAAAATGACAAACAAAGAGTACTAGATTTAACATACAAAAGTTTTGCAATGAGTGGTGCAGCGTTAGATGCAGATAAAAAACAGAGATACGCAGATATTAATTTAGAACTATCTAAATTATACAATGATTTTTCTAACAATGTTTTACACGATGAAGAAAATTATGTAACCTATTTAGATAAATCTCAATTAGACGGTCTTTCGGAGGCATTTATTAAATCAGCAAATAATATTGCAAAAGATAAAGGATTTGAAAATAAATATGCAATTACAAATACAAGATCATCTATGGATCCTTTTTTGACCTACTCTACAAATAGAGAAATTAGGGAAGTAGTATGGAAAAACTATTATTCAAGAGGGGATAACGGTGATGAATTTGACAATAATAAAATTATTGCAGAGATATTAAAGCTAAGAAAAGAAAGGGTTGGTCTATTGGGTCACGATAATTATGCTCAGTGGAGACTTCAAGATAGAATGGCTAAAACTCCTGAAAATGCTATGTCATTAATGGAAGCTGTATGGCCAGCAGCAATCGCTAGAGTTGATGAAGAGGTGGCGGATATGCAAAAAGTTGCAGATGAAACTAGTAGTGTCAAAATAACCATAGAGCCTTGGGACTACAGATTTTACTCTGAAAAAGTTAGAAAAATAAAATACGATTTAGACTCTGATGAAGTTAAACAATACCTACAGCTAGATAAATTGACTGAAGCAATGTTTTACGTTGCTGGTGAATTATTTAACTTTAAATTCATAGCCCTTGAAAAAGGAAGGGTTCCTGTTTTTCATGAGGATGTAAACGTTTGGGAGGTTAAGGATAAAATATCAGATGAACATATAGGTTTATGGTACTTAGATCCATACGCAAGACAAGGCAAAAGATCTGGGGCTTGGGCTACAACTTACAGAAGTCACACTACATTAGATGGGAAGACTAATGTATTAGCGTCAAATAATTCAAATTTTGTTAAACCTGCACCTGGTGAAGCATTGCTAGTTTCTTGGGATGATGCAACAACATTCTTTCACGAATTTGGTCATGCTTTGCACTTCTTTTCATCAAATGTTAAATACCCAACATTAAATGGTGGTGTTAGAGATTATACTGAATTTCAATCACAATTATTAGAAAGGTGGCTTTCAACCGACAGAGTTATAAATCAATTTTTAGTACATAATGATACTGGTGAACCGATGCCAAAAGAGCTAGTGAATAAAATTAAAAAAGCTTCGACATTTAATCAAGGTTTTGGCACAACTGAATACTTGGCTTCAGCTATTATGGATATGAAATTTCATTTAGCAGATCCAAAAAATATAGATGTAGATAAATTTGAAAGAGAAACTTTGGCTGATCTAAAGATGCCTTCTGAATTACCCATGAGGCACAGGACACCACACTTTGGACATGTCTTTTCTGGTGAAGGATATGCAACAGCTTATTACGGATATATGTGGGCCGATGTCTTAACTGCTGATGCTTCAGAGGCATTTGCAGAAGCACCAGGAGGTTTTTATGATAAAGATGTCGCTAAAAAATTAGTAGATTATTTGTTTTCACCTAGAAATTCAATCGACCCTGCAGAAGCATACAGACTATTTAGAGGAAGAGATGCTAAAATAGAGGCTCTAATGAGGGATCGTGGATTTCCAGTAATTGGAGAGTAATGAATATTGAGATTATTGGCTTAATTGCAGCTGTATTTACTACCTCATCTTTTTTTCCACAGGTGATAAAGATTTGGAAGACAAAGCAAACTAAAGACATTTCTACTACAATGTATATTGCAATGATGATTGGGACTTGCTTTTGGTTAGCCTATGGAATACTAATAAATAGTTTCGCTATTATTGTTGCAAACATTGTTTCTGGACTGCTAGTTTTATTTGTGCTTGTTTTTAAAATATCCCATAGAAATAACTGATAATTCAAAGGTTATTTAAAATTATATAAGCTTATTAACTAATAATGAGAGTTTTATATTTAGTATTCAATTATGTTTATGTGAACTTAAAAAAACAACTTTTATGAATTACTACTTACACGTTTTACAAAACTTTAAAAACTTTTCTGGAAGGGCCAGAAGAAAAGAATATTGGATGTATACTTTAATTTACATGCCAATATTGTTTTTAGCAATGTTTGCTGATAATGCTTTGGGCACTACTTTCCAAATGGACGTAATGGGGCAAGCTGTTGACGTTGGTTATGGATGGGTCTATGTAATTGTTGGTCTATTACACTTTTTACC
>UPTG01002697.1_pt1 | contig 11915 bp, 8 predicted proteins | sample 2160121 | NCBI WGS metagenome assembly UPTG01 (sample SAMN06266255, study PRJEB28933) | marine metagenome | isolation source: Columbia River Estuary | place: USA:Columbia River Estuary, USA | collected 2014-07-27 | reverse complement strand
ACAGGTTTATAATGAGTGAAGGTATCAAAGCTAAATTTACCTCTGTAAGCTCCCATTCCACTTTCGCCAATTCCACCAAATGGTAAGTTTGAATTTACATAATGTATCAGAGTATCGTTAACTACACATCCTCCAAACTTGTTAGAATAAATTAACTTGTCAATAAATTTTTGATTATTTGAAAATATATAAAATGCCAGTGGTGAAGGATTTGCATTTAGAATTTTTTCTAAATCATTTTCATTTTCATATGATAATATTGGTAAAATAGGTCCAAATATTTCTTCTTTCATAATTTCAGAATTTATATTAGGATCAATTACCAATGTTGGTTCGATATAAAGGCTTTTTTCATCAATTCTTCCTCCAAATTCTATATTCTGATTACTAAGATTTTCTTTTAATCTAGTTAAGTTGTTTTTATTAATAATTCTTCCATAGCTATCAGATTTAATAGGGCTATCTCCAAAAGTTGAAATGATATTTTTCTTAATCATTGAGATCAATTCACTTTTAACGTGATTATTCACAATTATATAATCAGGAGCAATACATGTTTGACCACAATTGACAAACTTACCAGATACTATTCTCTTGGCAGTTTTATCAATATCAACATTACTATCTACTACACACGGGCTTTTTCCTCCAAGTTCTAATGTGGTTGGAGTTAAGTGTTTTGCAGCTTTCTCAGCAATAATTTTTCCAATTTTTGTACTTCCGGTAAAGAATATATAATCCCACTTTTTATCAAGAAGATGTTTAGCGGTTTCAGCATCTCCTTCAATTACACAAACTAAATTTTGAGGAAAAACATTTTCAATCAATTCCTTTAGTACTAAAGAAGTGTTGGGAGCTAATTCAGAAGGTTTTATTATAACTGAATTACCAGCTGCAACTGCACCAATTAATGGAGTTAACGATAATTGAAATGGATAGTTCCAGGGAGTGATAATAAGAATATTACCATAAGGTTCAGGGATAAGATAATTTGATGAGGGGAAATTAAAGATAGAACCATTAACTCTTTTTCTTTTTGACCACTTTTTTAATTTTCTTGTAAATAATTTAATTTCTCTTTTAACAAGAAGAACTTCAGATAAAAAGGATTCAAATTCATGTTTATTTAAATCTTTTTTTAAAGCATCATATATCTTGTCTTCGTTTTTGTTAATTGTATTTAAAAGTGAATTTAAAATTTGAATTCTATAATTCACAGAATTGGAATTAGTTTTATTGAATTCTATTTGTGAATTAATGATTTTATCAATTTCTTTACGTTCCATATCGATCCAAATTTAATTATTTAAATTCAGATATGATATTTAGTGTTTGGATATAATATATTTTTTAGTATATGTACTTTATAATCAATATTTTAAATATAAATTTATTTATTTGAACGTAGTTATACTTTGCAGATTCTTTAAGAAATATAGTATCATGATAATAATTTTATTATAAAGATTAATATTTTATGTATAATAAATATAGTCGTGTAGTTACAAAAGATGATTCTCAGCCTGCTGCCCAAGCAATGCTTCATGCTATTGGTTTAACTGATGATGATTTCGATAAACCCTTTATTGGAGTTGCTAGTACTGGTTATGAGGGTAACCCTTGTAATATGCATTTAAATGATTTATCTATAAAGATTAGAGAGAGTATTGTTGCCTCTAATTATGTTGGGTTAATATTTAATACCATAGGAGTAAGTGATGGAATATCAATGGGAACTTTTGGAATGAGATATTCTCTTCCTTCAAGAGATATTATAGCTGACTCAATGGAAACTGTAGTTCAAGCTATGTCTTACGATGGTCTAGTAACTGTAGTTGGGTGTGATAAAAATATGCCTGGTGCACTAATGGCAATGCTTAGATTAGATAGGCCGAGTTTATTAGTTTATGGTGGAACTATAGATTCAGGTTGTTATAACAATAAAGAGTTAGACGTGGTATCAGCTTTTGAAGCCTGGGGCGAAAAAGTTTCCGGAAAGATTGATGATAATGAATATAAAAATGTAATTAAAAATGCTTGTCCTGGTGCTGGTGCTTGTGGTGGTATGTATACGGCTAATACTATGGCATCTGCAATTGAAGCCTTAGGAATGTCTCTTCCATATAACTCATCTAATCCAGCTATAAGCAAAGATAAAATTAGTGAGTGTAATCAAATTGGTTCCGCTATGAAATTACTCATAGAAAATGATATCAAGCCATCTGATATAGTAACAAAAAAATCTCTTGAAAATGCTTTAAGATTAATTACAGTTCTTGGAGGATCTACAAATGCGGTTCTTCATTTTTTAGCTATATCAAGAGCAGCTAATCTAAATTTAACTATAGATTATTTTCAAGAAATAAGTGATACTACTCCTTTTATTGCTAATCTAAAGCCAAGTGGTAAATATCTTATGAAAGATTTACATAAAATAGGAGGAGTGCCTTCAGTTTTAAAATACATGCTAGAAAATAAAATGTTACACGGAGATTGTTTAACAGTTACAGGTAAGTCCCTTGAAGAGAATTTGTCAGAAATTGAATCACCAGACATGGAATCTAATGATATTATTTTTCCTATTTCAAACCCCATAAAGAAAACAGGTCATATTCAGATTCTTAAGGGAAATCTTGCAAAACAGGGATGTGTTGCTAAAATAACAGGAAAAGAAGGTTTGAAATTTACTGGACCTGCCAAAGTATTTGATAGTGAATTTGAATGTTTATTAGCTATAAAAGATTCTAAAGTAAATAAAGGTGAGGTTGTAGTTATAAGATATGAGGGACCTAAAGGTGGACCTGGAATGCCAGAAATGCTTAAACCTACTTCTGCAATAATGGGAGCTGGGCTTGGTAAAGATGTAGCATTGATTACTGATGGTAGATTTTCAGGTGGTACTCATGGATTTGTTGTTGGTCATATTGTTCCAGAGGCTTATGAAGGAGGAACACTAGCAGTTGTTGAAGATGGAGATATAATTACTATTGATTCTGAGAATAATATCATAAATGTTGATATTTCAGAAAACGAAATAATTAATAGAATTAAAAAATGGAAAAAACCTGATCCCAAAATAAATAAAGGAATTTTATATAAATATGTTAAATCAGTTTCAAATGCATCAAGTGGGTGCGTTACGGATGAATAAATACTATGAAGAATAAAAAAATAAGTGGAGCGGAAGCTGTAGTTCACTCTTTATTAAATGAGGGTGTTGATTTAGTTTGGGGTTACCCAGGTGGTGCAATAATGCCCGTATATGATGAATTCTATAAGTTTCAAGATGAGTTAAAACATGTTTTAGCAAGACATGAACAAGGAGCAGTTCATGCAGCACAGGGATATGCAAGATCTTCAGGGAAAGTTGGTGTTGCAATTGCAACATCTGGACCAGGTGCAACGAACCTAGTTACTGGTATCGCTGATGCACAAATTGATTCAACTCCAATTGTTTGTATAACAGGTCAAGTCTCCTCACATTTACTAGGTTCTGATGCATTTCAAGAAACTGATATTATAGGAATCTCAATGCCTGTTACTAAATGGAACTATCAAATAACAAAAGCATCTGAAATTCCTGAAATATTTGCAAAAGCCTTTTATATAGCAAGATCAGGAAGACCGGGTCCTGTTTTAATAGATATAACTAAAGATGCTCAATTTGAATTATTTGATTACAAATATTCAAAATGTAAGGGTATAAGAAGTTACAATCCATTACCAACTATCAGTAATTCTTCAATTGATAATGCTGTAGAGTTAATTAATAACGCAAAAAATCCTTTTATTGTATGGGGTCAAGGCGTTATTCTAGGAAACGCTGAAAAGGAGTTTAAAGATTTTGTTGAAAAAAGTGGAATACCAGCAGCATGGACAATTCTTGGTTTATCAGCGCTTCCAACTTCTCATGAACTAAATGTTGGAATGGTTGGGATGCATGGAAATTATGGTCCTAATATTTTAACCAATGAATGTGATTTGCTTATTGCTGTTGGAATGAGGTTTGATGATAGAGTAACTGGTGATCCAAATACTTATGCATCACAAGCAAAAATAATCCACCTTGATATTGACCCAGCAGAGATAAATAAGAATATCAATGTAGATGTTCCTGTTATTGGAGACTGTAAAGAATCTCTAAAACTTATTACAAAAAAAATACAAAATAAAACACATGATAAATGGATTTCCAGATTTGATGATTTAATGAAAATTGAATTTGAAAAAGTTATTAATTCTGATTTAAATCCAGTCAAAGATGGTTTAACCATGGGTGAATCAATAATAGCTATCAATGAATACACTAATGGAGATGCTATTATTGTTACAGATGTAGGTCAACACCAAATGGTGGCATGTAGGTATGCTAACTTTATTCAATCTAAAAGTAATATTACATCTGGTGGCCTAGGTACAATGGGATTCGCTCTCCCTGCTGCAATGGGTGCAAAAATGGGAGCATTAGAAAGAGAAGTTGTAGCTGTAATTGGAGATGGTGGTTATCAAATGACTATTCAAGAATTAGGTACAATTTTTCAATTACAAATTCCAGTTAAAATAGTTGTGTTAAACAATGATTTTCTTGGAATGGTTCGTCAATGGCAACAATTATTTTTTGATAAAAGATATGCTTCAACTGAAATGGTGAATCCAGATTTTGTTGCAATTGCTAAAGGTTATTATTTAGATTCTGAGAGAGTAAAGGATAGGAAAGATCTAAAACCTGCAGTTGAAAGAATGATTAAGTCGAAGAAACCATATGTTTTAGAGATATGCGTAGAAAAAGAAAATAATGTTTTTCCGATGATACCCTCAGGTGCTTCGGTTTCTGATGTAAGATTAAGTTAAAATGGAAAATAAAAAAAATTATACAATCTCAGTTTACACTGAAAACAATGTCGGACTCTTACATAGGCTTTCTGCAATATTTTTAAAACGTCATATTAATATTGAAAGTTTTACTACCTCTGAATGTGAGATTAAAGATGTTTTTAGATTTATTATAGTTGTTAAGATGACCAAAGATGATGTCCAAAAAGTAGCTAAGCAGATTGAAAAACAAGTTGAAGTTATTAGAGTTTTTTATCACACTGATAATGAAACAATTTTTCAAGAATCAGCTCTTTATAAAATGAAATCATCATCTCTTTTTGAAGAAAGACATATTCAGAATATTATTAAAGAATCTAACGCAAGAATTGTAACTGTTAATCCTGACTTTTTTGTTATAGAAAAAACTGGTTTTAGAGATGATACAGAGAAACTTTATAAAGATTTAGAAGAGTATGGTCTTCTTCAATTTACTAGATCTGGAAGAATTGCAGTTTCAAAAGAAAAAATGGGTATATCAGAAATTTTGAATACTTTTAAAAATCAAAAATAAAAACAATGAAAAATTATTTTAATAGCTTATCATTTAGAGAAAAATTAATGCAGCTAGGTAGATGTAGATTTATGGATTCTGAAGAATTTGCAAATGGAGTAGAATTTTTAAAAGATAAAAAAAATGCAATTGTAGGTTGTGGAGCTCAAGGCTTACATCAAGGATTAAATATGAGAGATTCTGGCCTTGATATTTCTTTCGTATTAAGACAGTCATCAATAGATTCTAAGAGACAATCATTTTTAAACGCATCATCAAATGGTTTTACAGTAGGTAATTTTGATGAAATAATTCCAAACTCAGACTTAGTGATTAATTTAACTCCTGATAAAAATCATACTCCTGTAGTTGAACAACTAATGCCGTTAATGAAAAAAAATTCAATTTTATCTTATTCTCATGGTTTTAATATTGTTGAGGAGGGCGTTAAAGTTAGATCAGACATAACAGTAATAATGGTTGCTCCTAAATCTCCTGGATCTGAGGTAAGAGAGGAATACTTAAGAGGTTTTGGTGTACCAACTCTAATTGCAGTTCATCCAGAAAATGATATTAACAATATAGGTTTTGATTCTGCAAAAGCTTACGCAGTTTCTCTTGGGTCACATACTGCAGGTGTTCTTGAATCTTCTTTTGTTGCGGAAGTTAAATCTGACTTAATGGGAGAACAAACAATTCTATGTGGGATGCTTCAGACAGGTTCAATACTTTCTTTTAATAGAATGATTGAATTAGGAGTAGATCCAGCATTTGCATCTAAACTTATTCAACATGGATGGGAGACTATTACGGAATCACTTAAACATGGAGGAATTACAAATATGATGGATAGGTTATCGAATCCAGCAAAAATAAAAGCATATGAGTTATCTGAAGAATTAAAATCTATTCTGTCTCCATTATTTATAAAACATATGGATGATATTCTATCAGGTAACTTTTCAGATACTATGATGAAAGACTGGGACAATGATGATGAAGAACTTCTAAGTTGGAGAGAGAAAACTAGTCAAACTGCTTTTGAAAAAACTACTCCAACTGATCAAGAAATTTCAGAACAAGATTATTTTGATAATGGAATCTTAATGATTGCTTTTGTAAAAGCAGGAGTTGAGTTGGCATTTGAAACAATGGTCGAAGCTGGAATAAAGGAAGAATCTGCTTACTATGAATCTCTTCATGAACTTCCTTTAATTGCTAATTTAATATCTCGAAAAAAACTATACGAAATGAATAGCATCATTTCTGATACTGCAGAATATGGCTGTTATTTATTTAATAATGAAGCAATTAATCTATTATCAAGTTTCTTTAAAAATATTGATAATGATGTGATAGGGTCTAATGCCTTTTCAAAAAAATCTAACTCAGTTGATAATAAAAAATTAATTGAAATCAATGATTCTATAAGATTCCATTCTATTGAAATTATAGGTGATGAATTAAGGCAACATATGACATCAATGAAAAAAGCATTATGATAAATGCAACTACCTAATTTAAATGGTGTAAGAAATGCTTCGGATAATCTTAAAGATGTATCGATAGTTACTCCATTAGAATTAAATGAAAGGCTCTCCAATGAGTTTAACTCTAGAGTTTTTTTTAAAAGAGAAGATGTTCAAAAAGTTAGATCTTTTAAAATTAGAGGAGCATTTAACAAAATCAAATCACTCAATTTAAATAACACATTAGACAAGCAAATTATTTGTGCAAGTGCTGGTAATCATGCTCAAGGCTTTGCATATTCTTGTGCAAAACTTAAAATTTTTGGAACTGTTTATATGCCCGAAACTACTCCAAAACAAAAAGTAGATAGAGTTAAAATGTTTGGTGGAGATTTTATTAAGATCGTATTAATTGGTGATAGTTTTGATGATGCTCAAAAAGAAGCGCAAAAACAGATTAATGAAAATACAATTTTCATTCATCCTTTTGATGACAATACAGTTATTGAAGGTCAAGGTACTATTGCATTAGAAATTTTAGACCAAATTGATAAACATTTTGATTACCTAATTATTCCAATAGGAGGAGGTGGTTTGATTTCTGGTATAATAACTGTTTTTAATAAATTATCACCAAAAACTAAAATAATTGGAGTAGAAGCAGAGGGAGCTCCTGCTATGTTCAGATCACTTGATCAAAAAAAAATAATTGAACTTAATAAAATAGATAATTTTGTCGATGGTGTATCCATTAAAAAAATTGGAAAGATACCTTTTGAAATTTGCAAAGAACACTTAGATGATTTACTTGTTATACCTGAAGGTAAAATTTGTCAAACTATCCTAGACTTATATAATAAAGATGGAATTGTTGTTGAGCCTGCAGGAGCAATTGGTATATCTGCTTTTGAAATGTATCATGAAAAATTTACCAACAAAAATGTAGGTATTTTAATTTGTGGTGGTAATAATGATATAATTAGAATGTCTGAAATCAAAGAAAGAGCTTTGCTTTTCTCAAAATTAAAGCACTATTTTATTGTCAGATTTCCTCAAAGATTTGGAGCCAGTAGAAGCTTTACAATGACCTATTCCAGATTTCTTAGAAGTTTTGGAGTCAGGAACAGCACCATGACTATCCATAGCATCTTTCTGACCAGTACCTGATTTTTTCGAAGATTTGGTGGAAGGGGAAGCAGGATGAGCTACAGTTGCTTGATGACAGACCATGTCTGACTTCTTAGACTTTTTAGTTGAAGCAGAAGCATGACGCTGATTCTTAGGATGATGAGAAATACTGTTGCTGCCAGCAAAGGATAAATTGCTAGGCCCAGAAGTCATTTTCTTGCAATTACTCTAAATTACTTATCGATACTTTTAAGTAATTCATCGACAGTATTGTGTTGTTGGTCGCTTAATTTAATTAATTTATATTTGTTACTTTAATATTGTAATATAAGTTTCCCTAAAATTTATGACTATGAAAAATGTTTTAAACATATTATTGGTAGAAGATAATATGATTGAAATTATGAAAATAAGAAGAACGATTACTTTATTAGATTTAAATCATAAAGTAATTGAGGCAAAAAATGCCGAAAAAGCTTTATCACTCCTTGAATCTAAAGCTATTTTTCCAGATATTATTCTACTTGATCTAAACATGCCAAAAATTAGTGGCATCGATTTCTTATCTATTCTTAAAAAGAACATTAATTACAGTTATATTCCTGTGATTATTCTGACAACCTCTAACAATCAAAAAGATGTGTTAGAATGTTATAGGTTAGGTATATCTGGTTACATCCTTAAACCATTGAAGTACGATGATTATGTTGAAAAAATAACAGCTACTTTAAATTATTGGACCCACAACGAATTTATTCCTACTAAGACATGAAAGGAATTGTTTTTACCGAGTTTCTTGATTTAATTGAGATTAAGTTTGGCTTAGAAATGGTTGATAAAGTTATTTCTCAATCAAAATTACAATCCAAGGGAAGTTACACATCTATTGGGACTTATAGTTTTTCTGAAATGTTACAGTTACTTCAGAATCTTGAACTACAGACAGGTATATCTAAAGATAATTTACTGTTAACTTATGGAGAGTATTTTTTTAATGTTATAAAAACTAACTATTTAGATCTATTATCATCATTTAATGACCCAATAGAAATGCTAGCTTCCATAGAAAATCATATTCATGTAGAAGTTAAAAAAATTTATAATGATGCTGAATTACCTACTTTCTTAATAGAGGAAAAAACTGAAAATACTTTAATTATGATTTATAAGTCTAGCAGGTCTATGCATCATTTTGGATTAGGTTTAATGAATAAAACCTTTGAACACTTTAACTCTAAAGCTACTATCATACTTGAAAAAATAAAAGATGATGGTACAGAGGTTAAGTTTATCATTAAAAAATTAAATGAGTCAAGCTAAAATTGACATACTCCAAAGAGCTCTAGAAAGAGAAAAAGCAGCAAGAAAATCTGCTGAAGAAATTCTTGATGAAAAATCTAGGCACCTATATTTTCTCTCTGAAAAATTAAAGAAAACCAATATAAAGTTGGCAAAGCTTTTAGATGAAAAATCTAGTCAGTTACAAGGTGTTTTTCAAAATATCAATGATGCTTACCTAGTTATTGATTTGTCTGGAAATGTCCTTAAAATGAATGATATTGCCGTTGGTCTTTTTGGTTATGACATTAAAAATGAAAAGTTTAATGTAACTAATTTGATACACCACAAAGATGAAGAATATACTTTTAAATCTTTTGAAACGCTAATAAAAGAAGGAGAGTTTTCTAACTTTACATCAAGAATTATTACCAAATCTAAAGAAATTAAATGGGTGCAAATAAATGCCTCTGTTATTTATGACAATGACAATACCCCATTAGCAGCTCAAGGTATTATAAGAAATATTACCCCAGATAAAAAAGCTGAGGATTTACTAATAGAATCAAAAAATAGACTTTCTTCTCTCATAATGAATCTTCATAGTGGTGTTTTACTGGAAGATGAAAACAGAGTTGTGGTGTTAACAAATAATGAAATTTGTAAATTATTTAATATCTCAAAGACACCCGAAAGTTTAGTAGGTGTAAATTGTTCTAAAGCTACTATACATAGTAAATATTTATTTAAAGATCCAGAAAATTTTGTGACTAGGGTAGATGAATTATTAAGGGGTAAAAAACAAGTTTTAGGTGATGAGCTCATCATGAAAGATGGCACCACCATTGAAAGAGATTTTATTCCTATTCAAAAAGGGAACGAATATAAAGGTCATCTATGGACTTTTAGAGATGTCACATTAGGGAAATTACATAACAAAATTTTACAAAGTCAAAAAGAAAAATATAGTAGCATTATTGCTAATATGAATCTTGGATTAGTTGAGGTGAATCAAGATGATGAAATTTTGATGATTAATCAATGTTTTTCTGATATGTCCGGATATTCAGAAAATGAATTAATTGGAAAAAAAGCGAAAGAAGTTTTTCTTTCAAAACCTGATAGGCATTTCTTGACAGAACAAAATAAAAAACGCATAAATGGTGTTTCAGGATCATATGAGTTAAAAGTTAAAAATAAATTAGGTAAAGAAAAAGATTGGTTAATAAGTGGTGCTCCTAATTTAAATCTTAATGGAGATTATTCAGGCTCAATTGGTATTCATCTAGATATTACTGAATCCAATCGAAATATAGAACTTATACAGGAACAAAAAAGTGAATTAGATGTAATTATTAACAATGCACCTGTTGGAATCGTTTTAACTCAAGTTGATAAAATTGTAAAAACAAATGCGACATTTGAAAAGATGCTTGGTTATTCTGAGGAGGAGTTTAAGAATCTCAGAATTAAAAATATTTTAATATCGGAAGATTTCAAAGAGGTGAAGAATGGTTTTGATCAGATACAAACAGGAGAAATTGATACTCTTTCTTTTAGTAAAAGATACAGAAGAAAAGACGGTTCAGTAATTTGGGCAAAAACAAATATTAATTCAGTAAGAGATAAAGAAGGTAAAATTAAGAATCAAGTTGTATTGGTTGAAGACATTACATCAGATAGAGAAAAAACACTTATTATTGATATGGTAAACAACCTAACAAAATCAATATTAGGAATTACAGATGTGTACCAAATTGCTTGGGAGATTGTTAATAATATTGCAGAATACCTTGATTCTAAAGATTGTATTATTTATTTGGTAGATCATGAACAGAACACTATGGAGCAAATAGCAGTTTATGGTGAAAAGTTAGACGATAGTAATAAAATTAAAAATAGGTTAACAATTAATATAGGTGATGGTATAGTGGGGACTGTTGCAAAGACCGCCAAATCTGAAATTATTAATGATACTTCTAAGGATAAAAGATATATAGTAGATGATAAAATTAGATTGTCAGAGATCTCTGTTCCTATTTTAAGTCAAGGAAAAGTTATTGGTGTAATAGATTCTGAACATAAAGACAAAAATTATTTTACTCAAGAGCATGTTAAAACATTAAACAGCATAGCAAGTTTAGTTGCAATTAAATTACAAACAGCATTAAATATTAGAGAAAGAGAAAAGGCAGAAGCTAAAAACACCCAATTACTTCAGGAGTTGGAGTTAAGTAATAATGAACTCCAGGAATATGCTCACGTGGTATCTCATGATCTTAAAACTCCTTTAAGAAGTATAGATGCTCTAGTTTCATGGATTAAAACTGATAATAAAAACAATTTTGATACTGTAACTAAACAAAATTTAGATCTCATAGGAATTACACTGGAAACTATGGAGCAATTAATTTCCAATGTTTTAGAATACTCAAGTGCTGGATTTAAATCTGAGTACGAGTGTGATGTAGATTTAAATATCCTCATCGATGACATTAAGAAAATTTTATTTATACCAAAATCTACTACAATCAATATTTTAAATAAATTACCAATTATTAAAGGTGAAAAAACTAAGTTTCAACAACTGTTTTTAAATTTAATAAGTAATGCAATTAAATTTGGAAACAAAGAAAATTGCATTGTGGATATAGATGTAACAGAAAAAAAATTAT
>UPTG01002695.1_pt1 | contig 11922 bp, 13 predicted proteins | sample 2160121 | NCBI WGS metagenome assembly UPTG01 (sample SAMN06266255, study PRJEB28933) | marine metagenome | isolation source: Columbia River Estuary | place: USA:Columbia River Estuary, USA | collected 2014-07-27 | reverse complement strand
ACCGGCACCGCATCGCGCCGTGTGGATATTGGAGGCGGGTAGATGATTGAAGCCGTGATGATGTCGTGGGGCATGATAGCCTTGCCGGTGATCTTAGGCGGGTTGTTGGGAATGTTAATCGGGATATTCTGCGACAAGTGAAATTTTAAAAATTAGACTGCAGGCGGCTCCCAGATCGGGGGCCGTTTTGCGTTGGTGCTGTCGGCAGCCGTCCGGATCGTTTCACCACCGGACTAATGCCACCCGCAAAAGCCTGTAAGCCGATATAAGACGCGCCACGCTATTAAGCGGCGTTTTAGGCGGTAGACCTAGCCAGAAACTGCCAGACGGCTGTATACGGGCCTTAAAACAGGCTCTCACGTCGATGTCATGGTTTAACAACGGGTGATCACACGCTGAGATCGATCAGAGAACGCGGTTTTAGGCCGGTTTCCTGCAGTATCGGGGCCGGTGGAAAGTTCACCAAGGTGATCGAACAAGGCAGAACAGGTGCAGGCAGGCAGGATGCTGCAGGATCAGGACCGGTGCAGGGAAGCAGGATGCTGCAGGATCAGGACCGGTGCAGGGAAGCAGGATGCTGCAGGATCAGGACCGGTGCAGGGAAGCACCACCGGAAACGTACACCGGACGGCCCCGCGCTCGACTATTTTGCGCCCGTCACTGCGCCGGATCACTGGCCGGTTCGATCTGATTTCATTGATCGTTTTATTCTGGCAGTTTTCCCCAGATCGGATGCCATAAAACCGCCCAACCGCCTGTTATTACTAGGTTATTTTTTAAAAACCCGTCACTTTGCAGGTGGCAGGCCGGTCTAGTTTTATCGGTGGTTTATTTAAACCGTTGTTTTTAAACGATTTCTTTTGAGAATGATTCTCATTCGCAGATCGGCACCCCCTGCCAGTGCCACCCACCCCCCTGCCGGTAGCGTATACCAACCCGACCTATTTTTGGAAAATCACAACCGTAAACGACCACCCAAGCACCACCCCTTTAGTATTTCTACCACTAGATATTGTAAACATACTATTCTTATACGCTAAGTATTGACATTGTTACGCCACTTAGTTATACTTATGTTAGCCCCCACTACTATTGCATAAGGAACTTGCATGGACGATTGTGGGGCAGAGGTATCTCTTGAGGTTTTATTCGGGGCTATTGCTTCTGTAGAGGTTAACGAAGGCGGTATCCTTCAGATAATACTCAACTTGTTTGCATCTGACGAGGGTAACTCTCAGAAAGTCCGTATCGACTTTTATAATATCACCGAGAAGATTTTATCCCATCATAAGGACACTGGAGAGTATCACCATCTATTTGCGATTGCAGAAGAGATGTCGCGAGAAGCAGAGCGTATCCGGATGGAAGCAGTCAGTATGTCTGACTCGGAAGAAGCCGTGGCTGATTTATTCAACGTCTGACAATTGCAGTTATCCTTATTCCCTGACGAGGAACCGGAAGAGGTTGCCTCAGAAGATTGCAGGCAGTGCAAGGCTTGCAAGAAGGAATTATCATCGTCTGACTTTTGGATTTTAGCCAACCGGAAGAGTGGTTCTACTTCTTTCCATTCGGTCTGCATCAATTGCATGAAGAAGGGTAATAAGGTCTGCAATGATTGGAGGAATGCTAATCCTTTACCTGATGATTACTCCTGCCCTATTTGCAGTATGAGTCATCAAGATTTCACAGACACCGGCAGGTATCTCACCAAAACACCATTCTGTGTGGATCACTGCCATACTACGATGAAGGTACGAGGTTACATCTGCAATAGATGCAATGCTGCTTTGGGCCTAGCCTGCGATGATAAGGGAGTTTTGCAGAAGATGATTAACTACCTAGACGCATAGCGGGTATACCACCTTAGTATCTACTATCTAAGCCACTTAGTTGGTATAATGATATGTATACATACTAAGGAGAATATACATGTTAACTAAGATTATTGCAGTGGTAGTACACTTTTTTACTGGAGAAGCGGCTATTGTTAAGAAGATACAACAACACCAGTTAAAACGAGTAGCCTACTGGCAATTGAATAACCTGTCCGACAAGATGCTTAGAGATATTGGGATAACCCGTGGGGATATTCGCAGAGTAGCCAACGGCGAATGGAATGGTCAGCGGGAAACGACTTAAAGCCGTCTTCTAAAGACGAATACTACCAGTACCTATATAGTATACGGCTGGGAGGGACAACTCCATTATAGCATCATAATGCCCTCTTGTCTACAATAAAGTGGCGTATTATTAATATTAATTAAATAGTTGACACGCCACCTAGTAAGTGGTACAATGTAGTATCAAAGCAGATTGAGTAGTCTCCAGTTTTTGGAAAGATGGGCTGGTCGCATATTCTACTCTCTGCAGAGATAACTGGGCGCGGGATTACTGATGGGGGTCTTTTTCTCGCGCCCACTTTTTCACAGAAAGTAGCATGGCCTTTAACTTATATTACATACGTGCTGCAATCCAACAGCGCACCGGAAGAGTACTCACCTTTAAGCACATACGCAGGTTGCTGGTGGAGGAAGGTTTAATTTCTCAAAAGGAGTTAAATTCAAATCCTCTGGCTAAAGAGTTTGAGGGATACGGACGTTTCTTTGCATATGAAGATAATTCAGTAGACGTACCATTTCAGCCGTCAAGATTTTTACCAGACGTATATTTAGAGGAATTACTAGATGAGGAAGTTGGCTAATAATGCAGCCTTAATCAAACCTGTTCACAAGGTATCCAAGTTATACCCAGAAGGTGAGGCTTACAAGAAGCCAGCACCACATCCCCCGAAGAAATAGGCATAAGGATGATAGACCCTGTAAGTGCCTTTGCAGCCGCCCAAGCCGCATTTTCAGTTACTAAAAAACTGATTAGTGCCGGACGAGAATTGCATGACGTAAGTTCGCAAATCGGGAAGTGGTATGAAGCCTGCTCTGACGTAAACAAGGCTGAAAGCCAACGCAAGAACCCCAAGACCTTTGAGAAAATGTCTCAAGGTTCAGACAGTTTAGAAAGGGAAGCACTAGACCTTATTGTCCGTAGGAAAGCCCTGCTTGAGAAGGAAAAGGAGATAAAATTCCTACTCAACTATAGGTACGGTCCTAACACGTATAAGGAGATGACCGACCTTAGAAAGCAGATTAGAGAAGAGCGAGAGAAGACAGTCTACAGGGCTATGGAAGCCAAACGCGAGATGATGAACAATGCGGTTATCCTTGGCCTATCTCTGGGAATCTTCGGTGTACTAGGCGGCGGTGTATACCTGCTGATGTTAGCACTATGAATGTAGTATTACCCTTAATCCTGATAGGCTCTCTGGTTAACCCTGAGTATGTAACCTGCCACTTGTGGAAAAGAACCGAAGGTAGAGATGGCAAGGTGTGTATCTACTCTGGAGTGAACGGAACGATAGCTTACCACTACGCTCAAAGGTCGTTCACCGAATGCCCCCGCCAGTTCCAATGTCGTTATGCGCCTAATTCTAAGGGCAGGGTAACCATTAAGGATATTATGAAGGGTATCAAAGATGGCTTCTAAGGCCGAGAAGATAGCAGCCGGTAAGAAGAGGCATGGATTTACGGCGGTTAACAAGCCTCGTCGCGGTGGGCCTAAGAAGTTTGAAGTACTGGCTGTTGAGGGTGACAACGTGAAGTACGTCACCTTTGGCGATCCCAACATGGAAATCCGCAAGGATAACCCAGCCGCAAGGAAGTCCTTCAGAGCAAGACATAAATGCGATCAGAAGAAGTCAAAGTTAACTGCAGGTTATTGGTCTTGCCGCAAATGGTGACGGTAGTCCAATTTCCCCAGCTATCAGAAATCGACAAGCAGTTCTTAATCTTAGAGCAGCAACAATTAGAAATACGAGAACAATCCATACTTATTAAAGAAAGAGGTGAAACTATGCCTAATGTTGGTGGTAAGAAATTTGGTTACGATAAAAAGGGTATGGCTGCTGCGTCTAAAGAAGCCAAGAAAACTGGCAAGCCTATGAAGAAAAAGGCTGGTTACTCCAAAGGCGGCATGGTCGCTAAAAAGAAGAAGTAGCTTCCATGTCTTTGGTCAAGCATATGAATGCCCGAAAGAAGGCCGGTAAGTCCCGTTCCAAGAAAAATTCAACGGTATCTGCGAAGGCTTACAAGGATATGCAAGCAGGCTGGCCTAAGAAAAAGAAAAAGAAAAAGTGACCGAGGAGAGGTTGTCCCGCATGGAGGACAAAATAGACAAACTCTCTGAGGCAGTTGTCTACATGGCCCGTATTGAGGAGCGTATCATCACGGTCTTTAAAAGGATGGACAGTATGGAAGGTCAGTACAAGAAGTTTGATGACCGAATGAATGAGTTGGAAAAACAGGCCATTCAGAGAGGCCAAAAGATAGCCTTTGCTGAAAGATTATTCTGGGTCGCAGTAACCGCATTTTCTGGCTTCATATTTTTTATGGATTAATGTCGGAGTTTTAAATGCTAGAAGCACAACGAGAATATACGGAAAAACAAAGGCTATTCCTTGAGGCTCTCATGTCTGAGGAATGCAGAGGGAATATCCGCAAGGCCATGACGGCGGCGGGTTACGCCTCTAATACAAATGCAACGGCAGTAGTCCGGCCTTTGTCTAAAGAGATTAACGAGCAGGCCAATCTAATGCTGGCTATGAATGCTCCAAAAGCAGCCTTTTCCATGCGTGACGTACTTGATGATCCTTCGGCTATGGGCGCACGTAATTCAATAGCAGCCGCTGCTCAGATACTAGATCGTACTGGTCTGGTGAAGAAGGAGCAGGTTGAGGTTAAAAATACAGGCGGTGCGATGTTTATACTACCACCGAAATCTGACGATTGACTAAATGGCCTGATAAAACTCGTCCGAATAAGTATGCCAAGAAACCCTATGCTTACGAGGAATCTAAGGATGACCCCTTAGTACTGGTAGCCAAACAGGAGATGGTGGACAAGATTGAGCAGGCTTTGGATTACCTAGATCAGGGTAATTCTACTCGTAAGTCTGCTGAATGGCTGTCTAAGCAAACCGGAGAGACTATCAGCCATCAAGGCTTAATCTACATCTGGAACCGTGAACGAGGTAAGGGTACTGCCAATCCATCCAAACGGTTGAAGGATTTAAGCAAAGAGAACCGTAAGCGGAAGCCTAAGACGGCTGAAGAGAAGAGACTAGCTACTGCTAAACGTAAACAAGCAGACGCCAGAAGAAGTCTGACTATTGCCAAAAAGAACCTCGACACTCTCACGCCAAAAGAAGAAGAACTAGACACTGCCAACTTAGACTTCTCTTCCATCGAAGAACAACGGCAAGAGCAGGAAGTAGTCTTTGCTCCTAATAAAGGCCCACAGACTGAGTTCCTAGCAGCGTCAGAAAGAGAAGTACTCTACGGCGGTGCAGCCGGTGGCGGTAAGTCCTACGGCCTTCTAGCTGACCCGATGCGGTACTTTAACAATGGTAATTTCAACGGGCTAATCCTTCGCCGTACTAACGATGAGATGCGGGAATTAATATGGAAATCCCAAGAGTTATACCCCCGTGCTTTCAAGGGTGCAAAATGGCAGGAGAAGAAATCACAATGGACGTTTCCATCCGGTGCTAAGTTATGGCTTACCTACCTAGAACGCGACCAAGATGTTATGCGGTATCAAGGTCAGGCCTTCTCTTACATAGCCTTTGACGAACTTACCCAGCATCCTACCCCTTTCGCATGGAACTACATGAGGTCACGTCTTCGTACCACTGATCCCACCCTGCCCATCTACATGAGAGCCACTACAAACCCCGGTGGAAGTGGTCATGGATGGGTAAAAAAGATGTTCATCGATCCGGCCCCTGCCAATAAAAAGTTCGTGGCTACAGACATAGATAGCGGTGAAGACCTAGTTTATCCGGATAGTCATGCAAAGGCTGGAGAACCTCTATTCTACCGGCGGTTCATCCCTGCATCACTCGTAGACAATCCTTATCTTATGGAAGGTGGGCAGTATGAGGCTAACTTATTATCGCTCCCAGAAATGCAGCGGCGGCAACTTCTTGATGGAGATTGGGCAGTTGCTGACGGAGCCGCTTTCTCGGAGTTTAGGCAGTCTGTCCATGTGGTTGAGCCGTATGATATACCCGATACTTGGACTAGATTTAGGTCATGCGACTACGGCTATTCTAGTTATTCTGCAGTACACTGGTTTGCTATTGATCCCAACTTTGGCACTCTGATCAATTACAGGGAATTATACGTCTCTAAACACACCGGACGTGATCTAGCCAAGGCAGTCAGGAAGGCTGAACTAGGAGATAACATACAGTATGGCGTCTTAGACAGTTCTTGTTGGCACAACCGTGGGCAGTTAGGCCCGTCTATTGCCGAAGAGATGATTAACGAAGGCACACGCTGGCGTCCTAGTGATAGAACCAACGGCGCAAGGGTGGCTGGAAAGAACCGGCTGCATGAAGTGCTAAAGGTAGACGAATTTACCGGAGTAGCAGGCATCGTATTCTTTAATACCTGCCGTCAAATTATAGCAGACCTGCCTGTTATACCGTCTGATCCCAGAGGCTCTGATGACATTGATCCTCGCTACGCCTCAGACCATGCCTACGACAGCGTTAGATACGCAGTTATGAGCAGACCAAAGGCGTATTCGCCCTTTGATATGGGCAAGGGCATCCCACAACAAGTCTGGCGTCCCGCCGATGCAACATTTGGATACTAAATATGGCTATTATGGACAAACCTATCCCAGAAGACGTAACGGATTCCGACTTGGTGGTCCCTCTGACCGAAGACGGTGACGTTCTAGAGGAAAATCTAGAGTATTCCGGCGCAGTTGGCTTTGTCGAAGGTCAGTATCTCCGGTCTAAAGACGCAAGACGGGGTGATGAAACCCGTTGGCTCGACGCATATAGAAATTACCGTGGTTTATACTCGTCTGAAGTCCAATTTACCGAGACTGAGAAGAGCAAGGCTTTCATTAAGATCACCAAAACTAAGGTTTTGGCTGCTTATGCGCAGGTTGTAGACGTTTTATTTGCTGGTTCTAAGTTCCCAATCGGCATTGAGGCTAGGCAGTTTCCAAATAACGTAGCTGGGGCCGTTTCATACAATCCAAACGCCCTTACTAAGGACAAAGTCCAAGAAGAAGTCGGCGTAGACTACTCTCCTAAGACAAGTATTGTGCGTCCGGACCTTGCGCGGGACTTGGGCATGTACAAAGACGCCCTGCAGCCCATCGAAGACGATCTAGAACTAGGTACAGGCAAAGTAGCAGGCTCTATTACCTACGAACCAGCTAAACGTGCAGCCCAGAAGATGGAAAAACTCATGCACGACCAGCTTGAGGAAACTCAGGCTCCAAAACACCTAAGATCAATGGCTTTTGAGACTTGTCTCTTTGGTACTGGTATTATGAAAGGCCCATTCGCGCAGGATAAGGAATATCCACGCTGGGATACCGAAGGAAACTACGATCCACTCTTTGAAACCATCCCTAAGATTGAGTACGTCAGCATTTGGGACTTTTATCCTGATCCAGACGCTAGAAATATGTCTGAAGCAGAGTATACCGTCCAGCGGCACCGTTTAAACCGCACACAAATACGTGCGCTGAAGAAACGCCCACATTTCCGCGAAGAATCCATCGAAATCGCCTTGGAATATGGCGCAGACTACATCCGAGAGTACTGGGAAGACAGTCTAGAAGAAGAATCCACCTCATCCGACATGGATCGGTATGAAGTACTGGAATATTGGGGCGTATTAGACGCCGAATTAGCCGAAGAAGCCGATATAACCATACCTAAAGAATTAGCCAAAAAAGACGAAATACAGGTGAATATATGGGTATGTAACGGTCAAATCCTGCGTTTGGTCCTTAATCCCTTCACACCAGTTCGTATTCCCTATCAGGCGGTCCCGTATGAGTTAAATCCATACTCATTCTTTGGTATAGGCGTGGCTGAGAATATGACCGACACGCAACTGCTGATGAACGGGTTCATGCGTATGGCGGTAGATAATGGTGCGCTGTCTGGAAACCTTATTATTGAAGTGGATGAGACTAACCTAGTACCGGGTCAGGATATGTCTGTGTACCCCGGCAAAGTGTTTCGGAGGCAATCCGGCGCGCCGGGACAGGCCATCTTCGGGACCAAATTTCCCAATGTTTCCCAAGAGTTACTGATGATGTTCGACAAGAGCCGTCAGCTTGCAGATGAAGCTACTGGCATCCCATCATACTCACACGGTTCCGGTGCAGTAGGCGGCGTAGGACGTACCGCGTCTGGTATGTCCATGCTGATGGGTGCGGCTGCTCAGAATATTAAGGCTGTGGTACGCAACGTGGATGACTACTTGTTATCACCATTGGGTAAGAGCCTCTTCGCGTTTAATATGCAGTTCAACTTCGACAAGGAGTTTATCGGTGACCTAGACGTTAAGGCGCGTGGTACTGAGAGCCTGATGCGGAATGAAGTCCGTAGCCAACGACTACTGCAGTTTATGCAGATGACCAGCAATGAGCAGATGGCACCATTTGTTAAGTACGACTACATCCTGCGCGAACTAGCTGCGTCTATGGATTTAGACGAGGATAAAATCCTTAATGATCCACGCGAGGCGGCAATCCAACAGAAGATGATGGCTGAGATTAAGGCACTCATGCCAGAGCAGCCAGCACCGCCACCACAGGCAGGCCCACAAGGCGGTCCACCCGTACCATCACCGGCAGACCCTACTGGTAATGGCGGGGGTAACATAGCCGCTGGTGCGGCTCCAGAACCAGATGCTGCAGGCTTCACTGGCGGTGGTGGTGGAGACAATGGTGGGCAACCACCACAGCAGCCTGCAGGGGTTCCAATTCAATAATGGATAAACAGTTTATTCGATCACTACTGCCGTTGGTCAATGATAAGACCAGCATGGACCTACTCCAGACTTACGCAGATGCACGTATTAGCCAGCATCTAAATCAGATGAGCATGGAAAAGGATATGGAGAGAGTTAAGCGCATTCAAGGCGCAGTTGCGGAATTACGCCGCATTAGCACTCTCCGAGATGAAATTATTATAGGTGCCAAATAATGGGTTATTTCTCTGACATATTTAAATCTGACGATGCTCCGGTTGAGAGTGATGACCTAGAACAGACTGCAGGCTTTTGGAGTGATGAGCGTGGTCAGCAGCGCAGTAGAGATTTAAACGATGCTATCAAGTACTACTTAGGCCCGTATCTTGGAAGTTCAGACGGATTGGTAGCCAAAGGTGGTCAGTTAGCCAATCCAATAGTAGGGCTGCAAGATTCCGGAGTTGCATTTAAAGAAGGTCGATATGTAGACGCAGTCACAGACTTAGCAGGGGCTGCAGTACCACTAGCCGCTGGCGTAGTAGCAAAACCCGCTGCAAGAGCAGTATCCAAAGGGATGGATGACGCCGTCGATATGGTCAGTGAAACTCTGACCGGCTTCTCTGCTAAACCCAAACCGTTTGATCCTAGTAGACGTAAGGCAATGCAGCAAATGGGGGCGGCTGCAGTAGCAGCACCGGTTATGGCGTCTGATGCAGCCAGAGGCGTACTGGAAGAAGTTATAGCCCCTGTCGTGAAGAAGGCTGCAGGTTCCACGCCTTTAACCGCCGCCGTTGAAAAACTAATGACTAATAAGTCTTCAATGGACAGCATACTAGCGCAAGAAGACAGTATTTTTAGAGGAATAAGCAGGGATGACCCGTACATTACGCGAGGCAGGGCAATTGGAAAGAACGAAGAACTAAATGCACTAGCTACCGAGAGATTCTCAGTTAACCGTGAAATAGACATAAGTATTGATGAACTTGTAGAGGCTATTAATCCTACTTCAATTAAGGAACTTTCAGACGCAGAATTAAATATTGCTCTAGAAGAAATATCATACAAGTCATGGATGTTTGATACGGATAACGCAACTGCGGGTAACGTAATTGACACCCTAAGTGATGAACTTGAGCGTAGGGGATTGCGAGGACAGGGTGCAGATTTCTTTCGTGGTGAAGTAGCAGACATGCCGCCTACAAATGTAGCAGCCAATATGGTTCCCAAGGATATCGGCGGGGAGATGCCCACGGTAGACGCACAGACTACGCAAGCCTTTGGTACTAACGGTGGACCGTCTATGCAGTCTGGCCCTGCAGAGATTGGCCCACAGAAACGTGTGGACACCCGACTTCCAACAGAGGTTGTTAAAGACGATAACTTGAAAACCGGAGCAATGGTTTCGGACGGGGATTCCTTAATGGGCAACCCTAATATATACGACAACCTAGTTATGATGACTGACCATTACCCCGGTCTGAAGAGACTTTATTCTGATGATGTTGCTGAAATTAGAGGTAATATTACAAACCGGATGACTGATAATATAGTTAGCCTGTACGACATGTCTGACAAGCTAGGTATCGCTAAAGACAGCGCAAATTGGTACGTTGGTGCTAATCGTATTGCTAACGGACTAGCCTCTAGATTTGGCATATCTGACACAAAAGCGGCAGGGGTTTTGGCAGTAATGTCTCCGCAAAAAGATTGGTTCCAGAACGTAGGTCTGGGTGAGCGTATTATTAAGCACCACACCGAGTTAGGCCCAAATGCCCCTTGGACGCCTGAGATGGAAGCGATGACTGTAACAGTACCGCCGTCTAGGAAAGGCAAGGGCAAACCCAACAATACTGCGTGGCAGGACGGTAAGAATGGGGCAATACTAGACGCCATTAAAGGCAAGGCTTGGGGCCAACTAGAAACCCCTATGGAAAAAGCCTTGTGGCTTCGGGCTTACGATGAGGCCCACTTCGGTAAGAATTTTAGAGAAATTAGCCCAGACGGCGATATCCTTGGATATGACATTAAGAAGGATGGCAACCCGTCTGCAATTGCACACCAAGGATTTGGAGACATTGCCAAGGCAGTCCGTATTTTAGAAGGCGAGGGAACCTTAACCTCTATTTCACCAGAATTAGGCGGTAACCACAAAGTCCGTAACTTCTTCAACAACATCCTTAATCCTGACAGCCCTAATGACGTTACTGTAGATACTCACCAGATTGCGGCTGGGCTATTTAGACCTCTAGGCTCTAGCGCAGTAGAAGTACATCACGGACTTAATGGGGCAAATATAAAAGGCAACCCTGCCAGATGGTCTAACGAAGGTAAGGCTGAAACTGGTATGGCTGGCAGTTATGGACTGTACTTCGATGCTACGACAGACGCTGCGTCTTTAAGAGGTACACTTCCACGGGAGATGCAGTCCATTTCGTGGGAACAACTGCGCACATTATTTCCTAATAATCTAAAGCAAGACAAAGACTTTGTAGCCAAGACTGAAGGTATCTGGAGAGCAGTCGATAGTGGAACTCTATCATCTATTGGTGCCAGAGAAGCAATTATTAAGTTGGCCCAAAGCAAAGGTGCTGGCGGCGTACCTGATTGGAAAAATTACAAAGGCCTACGTCGAGATATCGGTGCCGGTACGCTTTTACTAGGCTCCGCTGGATTGGCTACTGCACAAGAAGAAGATGAAGGATTTGCCACTCAGCCGGATACGGAAGCACCTAGTAACAGTGCCTTTGGCAACAGCGAGGCATGGAGGGGTTTTGTGGAAACTCTTGTACCACCAATTAACGCTGCTGTCTCAGGGGCTACGTCTGTAGGTAGGGAACTTGATAAATATTTCGGGACGGAAAACATGACTGCTTTTCCAAAGATCAATCAGTCCTCTAAGGCAATGGGTGAAACAGCCTCATCTGAAGAGGATCGATAATGGCACTGGGCGGTTTGGCAACAACTAACAAGGGCATCACAACGCCGGAAGGATTAACTATGGCTAAGAAGAAATTCCAACTGGACGATAAAGATGCAGACACAAACGGTGACGGAGAACTGAGTACCCGTGAGAAGGAAATCGG
>UPTG01002694.1_pt1 | contig 11926 bp, 9 predicted proteins | sample 2160121 | NCBI WGS metagenome assembly UPTG01 (sample SAMN06266255, study PRJEB28933) | marine metagenome | isolation source: Columbia River Estuary | place: USA:Columbia River Estuary, USA | collected 2014-07-27 | reverse complement strand
TCTGTTAGTAGAGTGTTTGACATTACAAATTGCGAACATCAAATTTATATATTATATCTAAATCTATTGATAATAAACCTTAAGAATTTAATAATTTATTAAATAATAGTGAAGAATTAATATATGTAGATTCAGGAGAAGGAATATATATATAGTACGCTGTAGATAGCGTATGTGAGACCATAGACCAGATAACCTGTATTTACTTAGTGATGAACATTATATATTGTAGGGTACTTATTGATCATATAATAGCGTATGTCGAGTGCTGCTCAAATTAGTTGGACTCACCAGTAAATACGCTCTTGGTCTATCTACTAAATAATATGTGTGGTTATCACATTAAAATAAAAATACGGATATATCCGATACAAGTGATATTCCTTATGTCCTTGTTTCACGTGAAACAATAGGGTAAAAAGAGATTATTAAGATACAGTTATTAAATTACTTATTTACTTAAAACACCTCACAATGGTAAATATTTATGCAATAAGCCGTAAACAAACCCTATAATAGAATAATACCTATACTAATTAAATCATTATTGCTTTCCTGTTGAAACTATAGACCAGTAAGGAATTCGGATAGTATTGTATTGAATTTGTCCGGTCTCTCCATCATTGGAGCATGGCCGCATTTCTCAACTACCACTAATTTGGAGTATTTTATAAGTTTGTTAAACTTCTCACCAACAAATAAGGGAGTAACCCCATCTTCCTTTCCCCATATGAGTAGAGTAGGGCAGTTTATTTGGTCTAGTTTATCTTCTAAATTATGCCTGATCGCAGATTTAGCTGTTATTATAATACGTAGAGCCTTATTTCTATCATTTACTGCCTCAAATAGCTCATCCACTAATTCCTTAGTAGCAACACTAGGATCATAGAAAGTATCCTCGGCTTTCTTCTTTATATATTCATAGTTACCTCTCTTTGGAAAGGTACTACCCATAGCATTCTCAAATAAACCAGAACTACCTGTTAATATTAATGATTGTACGCGCTCTGGATGCTTAAGAGTATAAAGCTGCGCTAAATGTCCACCAAGAGAGTTGCCTAGTAGGTTTATATTAGAGAAATTTTTATACTCAATAAATGATTCGATATACTTCAATAATCCTCCGAGACCAGCTTTTTTTAGAGGGAGATCAAAAATAGGTAACATAGGGAAAACTATGTTATAGGTATCGCCAAACTGAGCCACTATGCCATTAAAGTTACTGAGTGTACCTAATAGCCCATGAAGCAAAACTAAGGTTTCCTTAGTCGGATTAGTCTCTATATAACTAAAACCATTTTCCTCAACTACATTTTGCTCCATGCTATAATATAAGATTGTTCTATAAAGGTAATATAAGAATCTATACTATTTCACTATACCCTAAGTCTCATCCACTACAGAGGAGTTTCCTAATAGGAATAAAAGATACAATGCTGCAGTCAAAAGGAAAAGTGCACCTGCTTGATGTAATACACCTTGTAAAACGGGAATATTTCCATAACAAGAAATTACCGTCCATATCCCCAATAAAACCTGAGTTATCAACATAATTATCAACAACCAAGATGCTCGTTCAATAACAATGTTTTTAGATTCTCTTATGAGCCTAATACCTATGAATAAACCTAGAAAAAAAAGAATGTATGCAACAGATCTATGCACTACATGGACTAATGCCGGAAGTAGTATATTACGATCGTAATAATTAAAGTTATTCACAGTATATTCATTAGTGTCAAATATTGCTTGTGGAATCAATTCACCATTCATATCTGGCCAAGTAGGATAGATTACTGCTGCTTTCATACCTGACATTACTCCACCAGCAAATATCTGTACTGCCAGTAGGATTACAAATACTTTAATCATTTTAAGATATTTAATATCTATAGATCCAATACGTATATGAAATGCCTTCAAAAAGGTCCAAAACAATGCTGCATATACACAGAAAGCTATACTTAAGTGAATAGCAAGTTTATACGCATTAACCCAGGGACGTTCAATAAGCCCGCTTGCAACCATTATCCAACCAAAACTTGCTGCCAATACCGCAAGTAACACAACAGAGCCTAAACCTTTTAATAAAGTCTTATCAATATATCCCCGCAACCAAAAGAATATAAATGGTAACAGAAACACAAATCCCATAGTACGTGCCCAAAATCTATGAATGTACTCCCAAAAATAAATGAATTTAAAATCAGATAAACTCATTCCTTCGTTGATCTCTCTATATTGCGGAGTTTCTTTGTATAAGTCAAACTCCATATTCCAATCTGTATCATTAAACGGAGGTAGAGTACCGGTCACTATTTCCCACTTAGTTATGGACAATCCAGATCCCGTCAACCTTGTAATCCCTCCGACCACCACTTGAACTAGCAACATAAACAACCCAATATACAACCACACTTTGAGTGCGTTGGGATAGGATTTATTAGTGGAAAGTTGCTTTGTCATTTCGCCCAGTTTTAAACTTTAGATTTACTAAGATATTTGTCGATACAAAACTACTTAATCAATCTTGATTTAATTTATCTACTCACACTGCTATTAATAAATATTTATATTATTTAAAAGAAAAGTATTTACTATTAGTAGCGTTAGTTCGTCTATAAATAAAATTGATAATTTACTATTTTGTTTAAGTTCTAAGATTAGAAAACAGGTTATCCATGTAAAAAAATAGCTTAATATGCTCTATTTCAGTTAATTAACATCTTTGTCAAAGTTGTGTATATATTACTCACATAGTTATTTGTGGTATATATGGGCTATAATGTGTTGTTAGTCTATTGAGGATAAACTATACTCTTTAAACATATATTATTAGTTTTAATATATAATTTATTGATAAGCTTATATGTATATAATAACCTACTACTTACCCACAAAACACCTGTTGGTAACGCTATTCCTAATTATCTAATAAGTAACTTATTAAATAGTTTAATAAAATTTAATGTGAATAAAATTGAATAATAATTAGGCTACATTTAATGGTATATATCTAAATAATCTGATAAAAATGCGAGCAGTAATACAAAGAGTGTCTGAAGCAAGTGTCATTATAGAGGGAAAGATAAATGGAGAGATTAATCTTGGCCTTTTGGTGTTATTAGGTATAGAAAAAGCAGATACTCAGGAAGATATAAATTGGTTGGTTCGGAAAATATATAATATGCGTATTTTCTCAGATAAGGAAGATAAGATGAATCTATCTATTCAAGATGTCAATGGATCTTTCTTGATTATCAGTCAATTTACCTTACACGCCAGTATTAATAAAGGTAATCGCCCTTCTTTTATAAAAGCAGCTAAACCTAATCAAGCAATACCTTTATATGAGGAATTCTGTAAATCACTCAGTGCTCATTCAGGATTATCTGTTGCTACTGGCATATTTGGAGCTGATATGAAAGTACGATTACTTAATGATGGTCCTGTTACTATAGTTATCGATAGCCAAAAAAAAGATTAATATAATATGACTATACAACAACTACAGTCTCAGGTAGATCATTGGATAAAAACGATAGGAGTGCGTTATTTCTCGGAATTAACTAATATAGCTATTCTCACTGAAGAAGTAGGTGAATTAGCTAGAGTTATGTCACGCGCCTACGGAGAACAGTCATGGAAAAAACCAATGACAATTGAAGAGCAAAAAGAGAAAATGGCAGATGAAATGGCAGATGTACTTTGGGTACTTACTTGTTTGGCCAATCAGACAGGAGTCGATCTTACTCAGGCATTGCAGAAAAACATAGAAAAGAAAACAAATCGAGATAAAGATCGCCATAGAGAAAACACAAAATTACTCTAGCCTTAATCTTCTTAATAGGCATAAATTTGTAGCTCTTATACGTGGCGTATTTCACAATAGATTAGGGGTATGACACGTATATAAGATTCTAATAGGCCACTTTTTTAATTTTATTTTATATAATATACTGGTAATCAGTAATTTATGTTATTTTTTATGTTATTTTTTATAACGAATTTTTAAAGCTTATTTTAAAGTATTTCACAATTTTACACACAAACATCAATTTATACATATAACTATTAACCTATAATTATATGAGTAAAATAATAACACGAATTATTTGTTAATCAAAAAACAGATCTAAATTATTATCTACTTTAAAAATTACGTTCTTCGTATTGATGAATTTGACATTACAGAGATTACTTATAGATTCTAAGAAAATCAATTTATTATTTTGGATAATAATATCTATAGGACTAATAGTTTATAAGTTGTCTTTTCATGAGCTTTGGAAAGATGAATGGCAAGCTTGGTTAGTAGCACGTGATTTAAGTTTGAGCAATATGTTGGCTTTTCTTAATTATGAAGGGCATCCGTCACTTTGGTATCTTTATCTAAAAGCCTGGACCGTATTTCCAATACAAGAACATATATTATTACAACTGTCTCATGGTGTGTTGGTGGTCGTCGCCCTTTATTATTTATTTGTAAGAATTGGCCTTCCTACACTTTGGAAGGTACTGATATCATTTAGTTATTTTATAGTTTTCGAATATGGAGTGATTAATAGGGGATATATATTAGTTATATTATTATCTATTATGGCACTAGATCTTATTGTTCGCAATAATAAATCTTGGATTTTAGGATTGACACTTTTATTGCTTTGCCAGACCGAGGCCTATGGTGTAATTATTGCTGCAGCCATTACTTTGTATCTTTTTTTAAATTCGGAAGGAAAGAAGTTAATTTTATTTAGAAAAACAATTCTGTGGTCTTTGACTGGATTCTTGTTGTTTGTTTTTACTGTATTTCCTAGAGGCAACGAAGACGATTTTACTAGAGCCTATAATCAACAATCTTTTTCTATAAAGGTAATACACGAAAGTATTCAGGGTCATCTTGCCAATGTATTTACTATCGGTCTTATAGATGATACTGCGTCTAATGGTGTTTCTTTATTTGGTTTTATGATTAGTATTCTATTGTTTTTTATTTTAGTTTGGATATTTATCAGAGACTGGAGAATTTTATTATCAATGACATTTGGTTTATTGGCATTTATAATATTTGGTATATTAATTTTTAGTGGGGGAGTGAGACAATGGGGAATGGTCTACCTGTTGTTTATTTTGATGTTAATACTTTCTCATTACAAAAAATCTAAATGGTCTCTCTCCAGATATATATTAGTAATTACACTCATGATTGCTCCAGTGATCCACGGAATAAAAGCTTTGATTACTGATGCCCAGATTCCCTTTTCTAATGCTCAGGAAGTAGGTCAGTTTATAAAGGAAAATATTCCAGATAGTGTACCTGTAGTCGTGATTAATAAATTTGAAACTGCGCCGGTAGGAGCCTATGCTGGTCGATCATTATATGAACTACCTTCAGGTGAAGAGTTCACCTATTTTAAATGGCTTGAGAAAGTATACATTCCGACACAATCAGAAATTTCTCTTTTTGTAAGATTTAAGAATGTGGGAGGAATAGTATTATTAAGTCCGGGTCCAATAGACCCTAAAAGATTCCCCAACGCAGTATTGTGGCAAGAGTTTTCTAATGAGAATTTTAAGAGAGAAAACTATTGGTTATATTCTATTCCTTTAACCAAGTAGTATATTGGTTGCAGCCACCATATCCTCTAGGGCCGAACCAAATGTTATGTTTCACCTTATATAGGGGTTGTTTCAAAAAAGAGTACGAACACAAAAGCACATTATGGAATGGTGCTATATTTTACTAAAAACCAGTGACGGTTTAGCCCTCTTTATGAAGCCACACATCTCTCTGTGGAAAAGGAATTTTAATGTTATTTTCACGGAACAATCTATCTATTTCAAATCTAATATCGCTTTTAATGTCCTCGTTGAAAAGGTGGTCTTGTGTAAAAAAAAGTATTTGAAAAAACAGGGCGCTATCACCAAAATCGGTAAATCTAATAAATGGAGCGGGCTTAACAAGTACACGGGGAACGGTCTGTACCGCATCTAACAATAATCTTTTAACGAGCTTAGTGTCGCTACCATATGCAACGCTAGTATTAACTTCAAATCTTACTATAGGGTTTTGATGGGACCAGTTATTAACAACATCATTTACAAGCCTAGAGTTGGGCACTACGATTGTCATGTTGTCTCTCGTTTGTACAATACTAGATCTCATTCCGATCCTATGTATAGTGCCGAAGCTTCCGTTGATCGTTACAACGTCGCCCACAGATATTGTTCTTTCAAAAAGCAACACAATACCCGAAATAAAGTCATTAAAAGTTTGTTGAAGTCCAAGTCCAATACCAACCAGCAATGCAGCTGCACCACCAAGAACTAGTGTCATGTTAATTCCAAGGGCCTCTAGGGCTATTATGAAAGCAGCAACATAGATTACGTATTTGAGTAATTGGTTGAATGCATATTGTGAGCCCTCATCTATATTTCTGTTTCTGTAGACACCGTAGAGCACTATTTGGGTCAACATAGATATAATCAACCGCGCTACAAAAAGAATCAGTACAGCTTCTAATATTTTAGTAAAATTAAAGGCTATTGTTTGTTCGCCCACCTTATAGCTATATAAATTAAAATCAAGATTTAGGCTACGAAGTAGAAAAATAAAAACAACAATGTATACGATGTATTGCACCAGAGTGGATGTTCCTCGCTCATCAGACTTCTCGTCCCTTTCTTTTGTTAAGTTGGCCTTTCGTTGTTCTCTTAGTTTTTCTCTATTACTATAGTAGCCATGAATAAATATATTAGATATAGTCCAGTCTATTAGACGAGCGGCCTGGATTACACACAGGGCTTTAATGAGGTGTGCGGCAGATATTGCTTTGTCGTTGATGGTTGCAATTGCAACATCTATTTTGAATAACCAGGACAATAATATTAAAGAGGTAAGACAAAGTAAGAGTCCTAAAATCCACCTTAGTTTTTTTTGTTGTTTTTCGCCAACTTCATATTTCTTATATAGCTCTTTAATACCATTCGTGCTGAATAGACGAAAGACAATAACCCAAGAAACTAAGAACATAATCATCCACACCAACTGTGCTGTGTTAATGGCCCGATTTCCTATATTGAATATTGCGCTATTAAAGAAGTCTAACATATATTACAAAAGTAGTAAAAAGAGATACCTTTACTAAAGTTATATACAATCATAATAAATCTAAAGAATATTGTCTAATAGAGCAGAGGTGGTAAGGGGGTTCATTAGTAAGATACGCGCCATAGATATTGAGTCAAGTGCTATGAAAATACAAATGTCCAAGAAGATGACAAAGTCTTCGGATTTAAGGTCTGTTAGGGCTAGGCGGGTGCTGATTAAAGGAAAGCCCTTGGTTTCTGTTGTCTATAGACACGACACTAGGGATGTCACCAAGAATTATACCCATATAGATTTTGTTGTTTTGTGTAGTGAGTGGATGAAAAGCCAGTTTTTTAATGCAACCTTAACACTAGATGTCGTCGAGCACAAACTTTTATCTAATAAGAAAAACGCTAGTGTGAAATCAACACAAACGAGAGGTGCCTTGGCTGTTTGTGATTTACACGATCGTCAAAAAAGTCGACTTATACCAGAAGATACACCATTTCTTAGGTCGCTAGGCATTAGTAGTGACGGGGGCAAAGTATACCAGGCCTCACAAGGAAAGTACCGCCAAATCAATAAATTTGTAGAGATACTTGATGGTCTGTGTGTGGGTAAATCAATAAAGACTGTCGCAGACATGGGCTGTGGTAAGGGATATCTTAGTTTTGCAACATATAGCCACTTGGTTACTCTACAAAAAGACATATCACTTGTGGGATACGAGCTTAGGCCCAAGTCGGTCACCGAGATCAATTCTATTGCTCGGCTACATAAATTATCAGGACTATCGTTTGAGGTGGGGGATATATCACAAATCGATATACCAAAGACCGATATGGTCATTGCTCTACACGCCTGTGACATAGCCACAGACTTAGCTATTGCTAAGGGTATAGAAGTGGGGGCAGAGCTTATTGTGGTATCACCTTGTTGTCATAAACAGATACGCAATACAATGAAAGGCAATCCACGGATAGTCTCATCACTATCGCATGGCATTATGAAAGAGCGAATGGCGGAGTGGCTGACAGATGCCATTAGGGCGCTGTTGTTGGAATCTAAGGGCTATAAAACCAAGATTATGGAGTTTGTTTCTTTAGAGCACACGAGTAAAAACTTGTTGATTACAGCAGAGAAGACCAAAGTAAGACCAAGGGCACTATTGGAAGTGGCGGCACTCAAGGAGCAATACGGAATTAAAGAACACTATCTGGAGCGACTGATATGAATTATACTAATAACGCCATATTAACAACACCAAACCAAGACAACAATACGAAACAAACAAATAATGATAAAAGCATTTGCGCCGGCGACTGTTTCCAACGTAGCAGTGGGCTTTGATATTATGGGATTTCCGATGGAAGCGCCAGGAGATGAGGTGGTCATCAAATTAGGAAAGACTCCAGGGGTAACAATAAGTAAAATCACTAAAGGTAAGGGACTGTCTTACGACCCAATAAAAAATACTGCCGGGGTAGCTGTTCTAAAGATGATGGAATATTTGGGTATATCTAATCAATCTATCGATATAGAAATTCGAAAAAAAATGCCATTTGGTACAGGAATAGGGTCGTCAGCAGCAAGTGCGGTAGCTGCTGTGGTAGCGCTGAATCACTACTTAGACGCCAAGCTTTCAAAGCAAGAACTATTACCATTTGCCATGGCGGGAGAGTCTGTTGCTTCAGGGGCTTGGCATGGAGACAATGTTATACCTAGTATGATGGGCGGCATTATACTAATTAGAGACAATGCGACACTAGACTTTACCAAGCTATATGTCCCTATTGGATTAAGGTATGTGGTGATTCTTCCTCCAGTTCAAATATTGACTAGTGATAGCAGGTCTATACTATCGGATCAAGTTACACTTAAACAGATGATCACCCAGACAGGTAACGCTGCCACATTAGTTGCTGCGTTGTATAGTAGTGATTTTAACAAAATCTCTCGATGTCTACAGGATGTAATAATAGAGCCTCAGAGATCACATTTGATTCCTAAGTTTGACAAGATGAAGCAAAAGGCACTAGAGTTGGGTGCACTGGGGTTTAGTATTAGTGGGTCAGGACCAAGTATGTTCGCGCTGTGCAGCAACACTTTTGCAAGCGACAATATAGTAGAAGCAGCCAAAGAACTATATGGTAAGGATCGCCATGGCAGAGATGCGGCTAAAGTGTACCAAGCACCCATAAACCTAGAAGGGGCAGAAGTTTGTTAGAACCAGTAAGGGCTTATTTTGTTTAAGGCTATGTCGGCGCTACTCTTCAAAAAATCACACTATGTTTGATTTTGTCAGACACAACCATTGTTTAACTTTGGCGTTTTTATGAGACGCAGCACTTTCCACCGTACTGTTATTTGATTTATTTATAAAAAAACTATTGATGAGAATTATTTTTATTACACTTCTATTTATATCTATTGCCTTTGTGGGTAATGCACAACAAAAGAACCTTAACAACAATCCATTTAAGCAGCTTAACCAAGAGTTGCCTGACCCCAATAAATATAGGGCCGCATCTGGAGCTCCCGGCTCTGAATATTGGCAGCAAAAAGTGGATTATAAAATAAAAATGAGACTAGATGATGATAATCAAAAGCTTTATGGGCACGAGACTGTTACATACACCAATAACTCTCCGGACGAACTCACATATCTATGGATACAGTTAGACCAAAACGTTAGGTCAAAAGGCTCAGATTCGCACCACATTAAGACGGGTGAATTAGGAAAAAAGTTAAGTACTAGAGCGCTGGCCGCTTTGGAACCGTCATTTGAGGGGGGGTTTAACATCGAAGAGGTGAAAGACAAGACGGGTCGTAACTTAAAGTATATGATCAACAAGACGATGATGCGTATAGATTTACCTAAAACGCTGAAGGCCGGAGGTAAAACATCGTTCTCTATTAAGTGGTGGTATAATATTAATAATACAAGAGAAATAGGCGGAAGATCGGGGTATGAGCATTTTAAAGAAGACGGTAATAATGTATACTGTATCGCGCAGTTTTTTCCAAGACTCTGCAAATACACCGATCAAGACGGGTGGCAAAACAAACAGTTTCTAGGTAGGGGAGAGTTCACGTTAGAATTTGGTGATTATGATGTTGAAATCACAGTACCGTCTGATCATTTGGTGGCAGCAACAGGCACTCTTCAAAACGAATCGGCGGTATTAACGGCCACCCAAAAGAAAAGACTACAAGAAGCAAGAGAGAGTTTTGTAAATACGACAGTAATCGCAACGAAAGGAGAGGCTGATGATCGTATGAAAGCAAAAGCAACTAACACCAAGACATGGAAGTTTCGTGCGGATCAAGTAAGGGACTTTGCTTTTGCTACTTCAAGAAGATTTATATGGGACGCATTGAACGTAAAATTGCCAAGTGGCAAGACCGCAATGGCGATGAGTATGTTCGTTAAAGAAGGTGATTGCCTGTGGTCAAAGTATAGCACTAAGGCTGTTGCTCATGCACTTTATTGGTTTTCACACTATTCTTGTGATTATCCTTACCCGGTGGCCTGGTCTGTTGATGGAAGCATGGGTATGGAGTATCCGATGATTTGCTTCAACTATGGGAGATGTGAAGACGATGGCACATACGGTGAGCGAATGAAGTATGGACACATCGGTGTAATCATCCACGAAGTGGGACACAATTTCTTTCCTATGATCATAAACTCTGATGAGCGACAATGGACTTGGATGGATGAGGGTTTAACCACATTTGTTCAATATTTATCGGAGCAACAGTTTGAGCGAAACTATCCATCACGTAGAGGAGAGGCGCAAAAGATAACAGCTTATATGGGTGGAGATAAATCACGCATCTCACCGATCATGACGAACTCAGAATCTATTTATCAGTTCGGGTCTAATGCATATTCTAAACCAGCAACAGCGCTCAATATTTTGAGAGAGACAATTATGGGCAGAGACTTGTTTGATTATGCATTTAAAGAGTACTCTGAAAGATGGAAGTTCAAATCACCTTCACCCTCAGATTTCTTCCGTACCATGGAAGACGCGTCTGGTGTAGATTTAGATTGGTTTTGGAGGGGGTGGTTCTATACCAATGATCATGTAGATTTAGCGCTCGGATCTATTAAACACTTCAAAGTAGACCCTAAAGACCCAACCAAACAAGAGGAAGTAGCAAGATCAGATAAAGCCAAAGAGAGAAGAAATATCAGCTCGATACGTAACGAAGAGGCGATTAAACAGACCTACAATGAAAGAGACCCATCGCTGGATGACTACTATACGAATTATGATAAGTTGACTAAAGATGCTATTGATAAGGCTGAGTATAAAAAGAGTGTCGCTAACATGTCTAAAGAAGACAGGTTGTTGTTCAACAACACGAAGAACTATTATGAAGTAGAAATTAAAAGAGTGGGAGGATTAGTAATGCCCGTCATCTTAGAGTTTGAATATGCAGATGGAACTACAGAGGTGTTTAGAATGCCGGCAGAGATATGGAAATTTGGATCGGACAAAGTAACAAAAGTTTTCCCTACAGATAAGGAAGTTAAAAGTATTGTTTTAGACCCCTTCTTAGAAACAGCAGATATAGACACTAACAATAATTATTATCCAGCAAGACAAGCAATAAGTAGATTTGAAACATTCAAGAGCGGCCCAAGGCAAAGGGGGGCGCGCTCAGGAGAAAACCCAATGCAAAGAGCCAACAGGGCCAAAAAGGTCATTAAGTCTTAAGGTCTAAGTGGTTTTGTAAAAAATAAAAGCCTTCACTTTTCATACAAAGAAGTGAAGGCTTTTTAAGTGTACAAACCAGGAACATGGGGCTTGTTAAAGATCTATT
>UPTG01002692.1_pt1 | contig 11932 bp, 10 predicted proteins | sample 2160121 | NCBI WGS metagenome assembly UPTG01 (sample SAMN06266255, study PRJEB28933) | marine metagenome | isolation source: Columbia River Estuary | place: USA:Columbia River Estuary, USA | collected 2014-07-27 | reverse complement strand
AGAGATGCACAGTCTACTTATTTTATTAATAGTACAAAGTGTAGAAGAAAAGATGTTCAAGATATATTTTTAGGTACTGGTTTGGGACCAAGCTCTTATGCAATTATTGAACAAGGTATGGTGAGTAAATTAGTAAGTGCAAAGCCTGAGGAATTAAGAACTCATATCGAAGAGGCAGCAGGAGTTTCAAAATATAGAGAAAGAAGAAGAGAGACCGAGAGCAGAATTAAGAAAACTAAAGAAAACTTATCAAGAGTTAAAGATATTAAAGATGAAATTGAAAGATTGATACGAAGACTTGAAAATCAGGCAAATGCAGCAGAAAAATACAATCAATTTAAAAAGGAAGAAAGTCAGAAGCAGACTGATATAGCAATACTATATTCACTTGAAGCTAAAAATAATCGAGATAAATTACAAAAAAATCTTGATGCTTTAAATAGAGATTTAAAAATAAAACAAGCTGAATCCGATTCTAAGCAAGCTCAAATTGATGAGCACAGAACTGAGAATGCCTCTGTAGTTGACGCATATGAAAACGCTCAAAAAAACTTTTATTCAATTGGTGCTGAAATAGCTAAGCATGAATCAGACCTTCATAATATTAATAAATCTGAAATTTCTAATAATGAGGCCCTTGAAAGAGCAAAAACAAGTTACCAAAATGCTATAGAAAAGGAATCAAGTTTTAAGGATTTAAGCCCAAAAGAAAAAGAGCTAAAGCTAGACATTGCTATAGTCAAAGCACTCAATGCTTTAGAGAAAAAAAGCACTATCGACATATCTATAAAACCTTTAGAAGAAAAAATCACTCAAAAACAAAACGAGTTAGATTCTAAACAAAACGTAATAGATATTGAAAAACGAGAACAGGTTGAGATTACAGAAGAAATAAAAACACTTCAGCAAAAGAAGTATTCCGCTGAAGCTGATATCGCAAGAATTGAGGGTGCCCTTCAAAACCTAAATAAGATAAAAGTAAGGTGTCATTGGCTACCGCAGGGACTGTGAAGTTTCCATCCTTATCTGTTATGGTTCCCTTTATTTGAGAAAGATTAATGACGTGAACACTTTCTAAAGCCTCCTGTGTTTGAGCATTTATAATAGTCGCATTTATCTCATCTGACTGCGCTAAGATAGATTGCAGTCCAAGAATAAAAGTAAATGTAAAAAGGACTATTTTGATTGTTGGTCTGTTATTTCTCATATCTTAAGCTTGGCATAAAGATAGGATGGAAAACAAAAAAAAGGCGCCTTGGCGCCTTTTTTTTAACTAAAATATATGATTACATAAATCCGTTTCTTCTCTTGCTTTTCTTGTTTTCCGAGAAAGGAGATCCGCCAAAGGATTTACCTCCATCTCCAGAACCCCTTCTTCCGGAATCAGACCTGTCTGAACTAGTAGATCTAGAAGGGCGATCTGATCTTGAAGATCCACCCCCTTTGTAGCCACCACGTTCTTTGCTTCTAAAACCGCTTCCGCCACCAGATCCGCCTTTACTTCTGCCTTTAAAACCTCCGCCACCTCTGCTGGAACCTCCACCAATTGGATTGTTAGAGACTTCCACATTAACAAAGCGGCCGTCGACCTTTAGGTCCTTAAAAGTATTTAAAATGGCTTCTTCAACATTAGCTTCAGAGTTAAAGAATGAAAAACTTTCTTTAACATCTACTTTGAAAATGTCGTCTTTACCAAGGTTGACAGTGTCTCTTAAAAAGTCTTTTAGGGACATCCAATCATAACCGTCTTTTTCACCAATATTAATGAAATAACGGGTAGATCCGTCTCCACCGTAGTTTTTTGAGGCGCCTCTGTCTCTAGAGTCGCCAGAATCTCTACGCTCTCCTCTTTCAGGTCTTTCTCCTCTGTCCCTGTCATTTGAGTTTAAATCCTTAGCCTTATTGTAATAATTAAAGAAACGACCAAATTCAACGGAAACAATTTTTTGCACCAAGGTATCCTTATCAATACCTTCTAGCATCTCGTTAATGGCAGGAAGGTAGTTTTCTACATCTGCATTTACTTCTGTATCCTTAATCTTGTTTACTAAGTGGTACAGTTGGGTTTCGCATATTTCCATTCCTGTTGGAATAGGTTTTGCTATAAATTTCTTTTGAATTTTGTTTTCAATGGCTTTTATCTTTCTCATTTCTGAGCGGGTGATAATAACCATAGAAGTTCCTGATTTACCTGCCCTTCCGGTTCTTCCTGAACGGTGGTTGTATGTTTCTATTTCATCTGGAAGTTGGTAGTTAATTACGTGTGTAATGTCGTCTACATCTATTCCTCTGGCTGCTACATCTGTAGCAACTAACATTTGTATTTGTTTTTTTCTAAAAGCGTTCATGACCAAATCTCTCTGGTTCTGGCTTAAATCTCCGTGAAGTGCTCCTGCGTTGTAACCGTCTTCAATTAAGTTTTCAGCTACTTTTTGAGTGTCTCTTTTTGTTCTACAAAAAATCACAGAAAAAATGTTAGGATTGGTATCTGCCAATCTTTTTAACACAGGGTAACGGTCTCTTCCTCCGGCTACATAATATTCATGTTGTACTGTTGTTGCTCCAGAATTCTTAGTTCCCACAGTAATTTCTTGTGGGCTGTTCATGAATTTTTTAGCAATAATAGCGACTTCTTTAGGCATGGTAGCTGAAAACAACCAGGTCGCTTTTTCTTTTGGTGTATTGGATAAAATGTCTTTGATGTCTTCAAAGAACCCCATATTTAACATTTCGTCTGCTTCATCCAATATGCAGTAATCAATTTTAGAAATGTCTACCATTCCTCTGCTGATCATATCTTTCATTCTTCCAGGGGTAGCTACAACAATTTGTGCGCCTCTCTGAATTTGTCTCGCTTGGTCTTGAATGCTAGCACCACCGTATATGGCTACCGTATTTAAGCCTCTTTCATATTTTGAATACGCTTGAATCTCCTTTGTTATTTGTAAGCAAAGTTCTCTGGTAGGTGAAAGTATTAAACCTTGTGTTGTTCTGCTTGAAGGATCTATTCTTTGAATAAGTGGAAATCCAAAAGCAGCTGTTTTTCCAGTACCTGTTTGTGCTAGCGCCACTAAATCTATGTGGTCTGCTAATAATAGGGGAATGGCTTTTTCTTGAACTTCTGATGGGGTTTCAAAGCCTAAATCTTCAATAGCTTTGAGCAGGGACTCTTGAAGTCCCAATTCTGAAAATGGTATCATTTTTAAATGTTTAATCGCAAATATGTCTGTTGCATAGAGCGATTAACCTTTACTAACCTTTTACTCAGCGCAACACATGCTATACTAGCGGCGTTATTTGAAGTGGCAAAATTACAAAAAATAAACCAGAATACCTTGAAATGTAATACATATGTTATGTTGCGTTATGTATTGATTTTACTGGTGTTTTAGGGATTTTGGCGCAATTAATTAAAACTAGAGATTATTTAGATAGGCAATTAGCGCACTAATTGCCTTACCTCTGTGACCAATTTTTTGTTTTATGGCCAAGGGTAATTCGGCAAAGCTTTCGGAATGATTTTCAGGGATAAAAATAGGGTCGTACCCAAAACCGCCATTACCTTTTTTACTTAACGCAATGGAACCATATACTTTTCCTGTAAAGTATATTAAATCATTAGCGGTTTTAAGCGCAATGGTTGTTTGGAAGTACGCTTTTCTGTCTGTAATGTGCTCAAGTGCTTTGAGTAATTTATTCATATTTGCGCTCGCGCTTGCATTGGGCCCTGAATACCTAGCAGAGTGAACACCAGGTGCGCCATTTAGCGCTGGAACAAACAAACCAGTGTCGTCGCTAAAGCAAGCTTCATTAAAGCAATTGAAAATAGTATTTGCTTTTGTCGCTGCATTTTCCTCTAAAGTAAGATAGGGTTCTGGAATTTCTTGACTAAATGACAACTCTTTAAGCGATAGTATGTCAATATTAGTAGGGAGTTGAGACTTTATTTCATTGAGCTTGTTTTGGTTGTGTGTGGCGAAAATAAGTTTCATCTAAATATTTTTTTTCAAAGATACTTTAAATTTACCTCAGCTAGGGCTGTTGTAAAAGTCACAACAAAAGCCTCATTTTATTTTATAATTGTGTGTTTTTGCCCAATAAATTACATTTTTGTAAATATTGTTTAATATGTGTATAACTCCCTTAAAAATGAATAGACAAAGCGCTTATAAAGCGTAAATAATAGCTATTTTTATGCCTTAATTTAAAATTCCTTCTCGTGGGTAAGAAATACGTTTTTGACTTTGACAGTACTTTGACAAGTGTAGAAGCATTGGATGTTTTGGCAGAAATCACTTTGGCAAATAAGCCAGAGAAAGACGCAGTTGTGTCAGAAATTCAAGCCATTACAAACCTCGGTATAGATGGAGATATTTCCTTTACAGAATCTTTAGAGAGAAGGCTTTCGTTATTACACGCAAACAAGGCAGATTTGGCTACTTTGGTTCAAGAATTGCAAAATAAAGTGTCTGCTTCAATAGTGAGAAACAAAGAATTTTTTGAGAAGTATTCTGAAGATATTTATGTGATTTCATGTGGTTTTAAAGAATTTATTGAACCAATTGTAGCGCATTATAATATACCAGCACACAAAGTATATGCCAATACATTCACCTATGATGAAAAAGGTAATATCACAGGATTTGACAAAGAGAATGTATTGTCTTCGCACAATGGAAAGATTGAGTGCTTGAAGCGAATGAATTTAGATGGTGAAGTTCAGGTAATAGGGGATGGGTATAGTGATTATGTCATGAGAGAAGCTGGGATTGCTGACAAGTTTTTTGCCTATACTGAAAATGTTTCTAGAGACAAAGCCACGGCAAATGCAGATCATGTTACACCAAACTTAGATGAGTTCTTATATGTTAATGACCTTCCCAGAAACATCTCCTATCCTAAGAATAGAATTAAGGTTTTGTTGCTAGAAAATGTTCACCCTGAAGCTTTTAAAAAGCTTTCTAAGGATGGTTTTTCGGTTGAGTTGGTTAAAACCAGTTTAGATGAGACCGCTTTAATTGAGAAGATTAAAGGGGTGCATGTGCTAGGGATTAGATCCAAAACACAACTGACGCAAAAAGTTTTAGATGCTGCAGATAAACTAATGGCTGTTGGTGCTTTTTGTATCGGGACCACTCAAATAGATTTAGAGGCCTGCAAGAAAAAAGGGGTGGTTGTTTTTAATGCGCCTTACAGCAATACCAGATCTGTAGTGGAATTAGCTATTGGAGAGATTATTATGTTAATGAGAAGTATTTTTCCTAGAAGTACTGAGATTCATCAGGGTCAATGGAATAAGACAGCAGCAAATTCAAGAGAAGTTAGGGGAAAGAATCTAGGTATTATTGGTTACGGGAATATTGGCAAACAATTATCTGTTCTGGCTGAAGCTATGGGGATGCATGTTTATTTTTACGATGTAAATGACCAGTTATCCATCGGTAACGCCACCAAATGTGATCATTTAAATGAACTATTGGGATTGTCAGATGTAGTGAGCTTACATATAGATGACAACAAAGCAAATAAAGACTTTTTTAATAAGGCTGCTTTTGACGCTATGAAGCATGGGGCTTTATTAGTGAATCTGTCACGAGGATTTGTAGTGAATATTGAAGCCTTGGTAAGCGCATTAAAATCCGGCCAAATAGGTGGCGCTGCAGTAGATGTTTATCCAGAGGAGCCTATTAGCAATGGAGCCTTTGTAACGGCCCTTCAGGGTATGGAAAATGTTATATTAACACCTCATATTGGAGGCAGTACGGAAGAGGCACAAAGAGATATTGCTAATTTTGTGCCAAATAAAATAATGGAATACATGAATTCTGGAAATACGGTAGACGCTGTAAACTTTCCAAATATTAGACTGCCCAAGCAACAAAATGCCCATAGATTTTTACACATTCATAAAAATGTTCCAGGAATTATGGCCAAAATAAATGAAGTGTTGGCATCCTTTGATATGAACATTAGTGGACAGTTTCTCTCTACAGATGCTGAGGTAGGTTATGTGATTTCAGATTTAGATAAAGATTACAACAAAGAAGTGATTAAAGCACTTAAGGAAATACCTAACACCATTAAGTTTAGGGTATTGTACTAGTGTGGGTGCTTTCGAAAATATTAAATGATTTTTATCTGTGGTGGTAAGGTTCATTTTTTAAAATACTAAACCCTCTATACAACTGTTCTACCATGAACAATCGAATCATCTGATGAGAAAATGTCATTTTGGATAGGCTAATTTTTCCATGGGCTCTTTGATAAACTTCTTCGCTGAATCCATAAGGACCACCAATCACAAAAACCAATTGTTTTTGACCACTTAGCATTTGTTTTTGAAGGTAATTTGAAAATGCTACTGAGTCATAACTTTTTCCGTTTTCATCTAATAGGATAAAGATATCTGCGGGTGTGATTTGTTTTAAAATAAGCGCAGCTTCTTTTGATTTTTGCTGTGACTCACTTAAATTTTTACTATGTCTAATATCTGGGATAATGTTTATTTCAAAACTGACATAGTGTTTGAGTCTTGAAATGTAAACATCAATAAGGTGTTGTAGCTCTTTTTGGTCTGTCTTTCCAACAGCAATTAGTTTTATGGTCATTTTAATCAGATAAGTATACAAAGGTATTTGTTTTTATTAATTTAGCAGAAAGACTATACGTTTACCATGTCAAAGGAGATTGAGATAAAAATTCAAAAAATACCCCTACTTAGAAACTTGTTGTCTTTACTTAAAAAAGTTCAGCTCCCCGGATTCGAAGGTTTGTCTGCATATGATCTTATTGAGATGTATATGTTGGGGATAATCAAGGGAGCGCTTTCTACAAGGGCGAGTGCTATTTCTTTCTCGCTTTTTACGGCGCTATTTCCACTGCTCATTTTTATATTAACCTTGGTGCCGTACATTATTCCTTACATTCAAATAGGAGACCAGGCATTTGAGGAGCAATTGTTTTTGTTTATGGAATCTTTTTTGCCCACTGCCACTGGAGATTATTTTTCTGAGATTTTCAATCAGATTAAGCAGCAAAAGCAGTCAGGCTTGTTATCTACATCTTTTGTGGTTTCTATTTTTTTAATGGCCAATGGGGTGAACGCTATTTTCGGAGGATTTGAAAACTCATACCATTCAAAACTCAGCAGAAACTTTTTTAAACAATATGTATTTGCCTTAGCTGTAGGGCTTTTATTATCCCTGCTTTTTATCTTGGGAGCCATTGGATATGTATATTTTGAATTTTATATTTTAGATTTCATGATTGACTTTTCAAAAAGCAATCCCTATACCTCTGCAGATCAAGAACTACAGTTGGTGTATTGGTTAAAGACCGCTTTTTTCGCGGGTGTTTTCTATCTGATTACAACTATTTTGTATTTCTTTGGAACAGCAGAAACGACCAAGACCAATTTTTTCTCCATTGGCGCTTTTATGACTACCGCTTTGTTTTTGTTCACCTCTTATTTTTTTGGAATTTATATAGATAATTTCTCTACCTATAACCAGCTATATGGTGCGTTAGGGGGGCTTTTGATTCTAATGTTTTATATATGGATTAACTCAAATATCTTGCTTTTAGGCTTTGAGCTCAACATGAGCTTATTTTCATTAAAGAGTGGTATTGTGAAAAATAAAGAGGATTCATGATCAGGCACTTTGTTTCCGTTATTCTTCCATTGCCTTTAAAGCAATTATTTACCTATGAGTTAGAAGAGGCGGAATATCAATTCCTTTTACCGGGCATGAGGGTTGCGGTCCCCTTTGGTAAATCCAAAGTGTATACCGCATTGGTTTATTCCCTTGAAAATACATTTGAAGGAACTTACGAACCAAAAAGAATACTCTCCATTTTAGATGCTACACCAATTGTTACTGAAATACAATTAAAGCATTGGTCTTGGATGGCAGATTATTATATGTGCGCTTTAGGTGAGGTATATAAAACGGCTGTTCCAACTGCACTGATTTTAGAGGGAGAGACACATCTCAGGCGTTCAGATATCTTGAAAAGGGATCATGATGCGCTCATAGCAGGTCTTTCGGACAATGCTTATATAGTTTTGGATGCACTGTCCTCAGACGTATCACTTCCTATTCAGACCTTGAGTACTCTTGTGCAAAATGACAATATTTTTAATATTATTGAGGTGCTTTTAAACCTTAAATTAGTTGTTGTTGAAGAGCAACTCACGGCACGTTACACCCCAAAATTTAGAAATGAGTACGCCTTTCCAAAGCATTTTCTTTCAGATGCTAGCCATGTAGAATCTTTGGAGTTAAAGCTTAAAAATGCCCCCAAACAGCTTGAAATAGTAAATTTCTTTATTGCTGCTGCATCGCATTCAAAAGTGATTACCGACCTAGATCTTAGAAATAATGGACTAAGTCCTGCCGCATTAAAGGCATTGGTTTCTAAAGGTGTATTGGAAAAAACAGCAAGAAGGGTAGACCGTGTTTTACTTGATCCGGATTTTAAAACAATACCAATTAAACCTTTAAATCCTCCACAAATAAAAGCATTGGCTGCAATTAAGTCTCATTTTAATGAACGAAAAGTGGCGCTTTTACACGGAGTCACTGCTTCTGGAAAGACAGAAGTATACGCGGCTTTAATTCAGGAAGCGCTTTCAAGTGGAAAGCAAGTATTGTATTTATTGCCTGAAATTGCATTGACAACCCAGCTTATCACCAGGCTTCAGTCCTATTTTGGCACTAGTGTTTCTGTGTATCATTCTAAATACAATTTGCAAGAGCGTGTAGAAGTTTGGCAAAATACAGTCAATGAAAGCCCAAAGGCGCAATTGATTGTTGGCGCTAGATCTGCACTTTTTTTACCGTTTAAGAAATTAGGTCTCGTAATAGTAGATGAGGAGCATGAAAATTCATTTAAACAGTTTGATCCAGCCCCTAGATACCATGCTAGAGATTCGGCTATTGTTTTGGCACATATTTCAAAGGCAGCTATTGTATTGGGCTCCGCTACCCCGAGTTTAGAATCAATGCAAAATGTATTGCAACACAAATACGGTTTAGCGGAATTAACCAAAAGACATGCAAATATTGCTATGCCTAGTATTAATTTGATAGACCTCAAGGAACAATACAAAAAGAAAAAGATGAAGCTTCAGTTTTCAGAGCCACTCAGGTGGGCTATTGAAGAAACTTTGTCTGCAGGAGAGCAGGTGATTTTATTTCAGAATAGGAGGGGATACGCTCCAATAGTTGAATGTTTTAGCTGTGGGCACACCCCTCATTGTAAAAGTTGTGATGTGAGTTTAACCTTTCATTCTAACGCAGGAGTGCTTCGTTGCCATTATTGTGGTTATGAAGAATACAAAAAGTCTCAATGTAATGCTTGTGGAAGTTTAGATGTGTCTACAAAAGGTTTTGGAACAGAACAAGTAGTCGCTTCTTTGGAGGTGCTTTTTCCTGAAGCTAGGGTGGGTCGAATGGACCTAGATACAACAAGGGCAAAAGATGGCTACCAACAAATTATTGATCGTTTTGAACAACATGAAATAGATATTCTTGTAGGTACCCAAATGTTGAGCAAAGGATTGGATTTTAGAGATGTTGGTTTGGTGGGTGTAATGGCTGCAGACGCGTTGTTAAACTTTCCTGATTTTAGAGCGCATGAGAAGACCTTCCAATTACTTACCCAGGTTGCAGGACGCGCGGGTAGGACAGAAAAAAAAGGGAAAGTGCTCATTCAGACTTACCAACCAGAGCATCAAATCCTTCAGCAGGTAACTAGCTATGAATTTCAATCTATGTGTAAGGAGCAATTGTATCAGAGAGAGATTTATAAATACCCTCCTTTTAATAAAATCATTAAAATAACCCTCAAGCATAAAGAATATAATAAGTTGAATGATGCCGCAGATTGGTTTGCCAAGGGTTTAAAAAATATATTTAAAACAGGGGTTTTGGGACCTGAATTTCCTGTGGTGTCTCGGGTTAGAAACCAGTATATTAAGCACATACTCCTAAAAGTACCTCATCAATATGCACTTAAGCAAGTGAAAGATTCTTTGCTGAGGTTGGAAAAGTCATTTGAGGCAGTAGGACCATTTAAAGGGGTGAGAATTGTCTTTAATGTGGACCCGTATTAACCAACATTAACGGGCTAAGCGCTCAATTTATTACTAGCATTAATAGGTGTAATTTATTACTAGCATCCCTTAATAGGCATAATTTATTACCAGTATTCTTTAATAGGCATAAAATGACCAGTTATTTTACATAAATTTCATGGCTTCTGATAGACAACTTTTCTTCGCTCTGCTCACCGGAATAACCTGGCCACTAATAGCAACTTCTCTTGCGTTAAATCGGTCTATTTTTTCAATATTAATTACAAAAGACTTGTGAACCCTGATAAAGGTTTCTTGTGGGAGTAGTTCGTGAAAAGCCCTCAGTGAGGAAAGCACTATTACATGGCTGTCTAGTGTAACTATTTTCACATAATCACCTTTGGCTTCAATCCATTTAATTTCGCCAAAATTTATTCTTTTTTTACTCATCTTAGATCTGATGAATATTTGATTTTCAGAATCGTCATTTTGGTGTATTTGCTCATATTTAAGCATGGCTCTTTTTATGGCTAGATCAAATCTGGTTAATAAAATAGGTTTTTGTAAAAAGTCTGTAACGTCATATTCAAATGCTTTAAGAGCGTATGCGGTGTTGCCAGATACAACAATCACCTGGGGTTTATAGTTTAGGGTCTCCAATAATTCAAATCCAGAAATTAAAGGCATTTCAATATCTAAAAATACCAGGTCAACAAACCTATTATTAATGCCGTTTTTTGCCTCTATCGCATTCCTGAAACTAGTTACTAGAACAAGGTCTGGATGAGATTTAATAATTCTTTCTAAAGTGATTCTTTGAATCTCTGAATCTTCTACAATAACACATTTTAGCTTTGACATATGAAATGGGATTTTCAATGGGTTGTCATAAATGTATTTAAATTTTCAAACCATTTACGATTAATGATGTGAACCAAGCCTATTATGTTGTGAAACCAATTTAATCTGTTGTTTTGTGAATCTATAATGGCTTTGTAGGTCTAAATAAAGATCTAACTGATTGAAAAACAGTATTATTGAATTTGTTGCTGTTTAAATTTACTAGAGCATCTAAATTTTTTGCATATACAGAAAAAAGGCTTACTTTTGCAGACTTAAATTATATAACATATGAATCATTACGAAACTGTTTTCATTTTAAATCCCGTTCTGTCTGATACTCAGATAGAGGAAACAGTTAAGAAATTTGAGGATTTCTTAATTAGTAAAGGCGCCAAAATGGTCGCTAAGGAAAATTGGGGGCTAAAAAAATTAGCCTATGCTATTCAGCACAAAAAAAGTGGTTTTTACCATTTGTTTGAGTTCACTGCTCCAGGAGAGGTAATTACTCCTTATGAGCAAGAGTTCAGAAGAGATGAGCGTATTATGCGATTCTTAACTGTAAAATTAGACAAGCATGCCATTTCATGGGCAGAGCGTAGAAGAGTTAAATTACAAACTAAAGCCTAATTATTATGTCTATAGAACAACAAGCAAAAGGTAAAAAAGACGGAGAAATCAGGTATTTAACCCCGTTAAACATAGATACCAACAAACAGAAGAAATATTGTCGTTTCAGAAAGTCTGGTATTAAATATGTAGATTATAAAGATCCAGATTTTTTAGGCAGATTTATCAATGAGCAAGGTAAAATTTTACCAAGAAGATTAACAGGTACATCATTAAAATATCAAAGAAAAGTTGCTGTAGCTGTTAAAAGAGCAAGGCATCTTGGATTACTTCCATATGTTGGAGACTTATTAAAATAATTATGGAAATTATACTAAAAGAAAACGTAGCTAATGTAGGCTTCAAAGATGAAGTAGTATCAGTAAAAGCTGGATACGGTAGAAA
>UPTG01002691.1_pt1 | contig 11934 bp, 13 predicted proteins | sample 2160121 | NCBI WGS metagenome assembly UPTG01 (sample SAMN06266255, study PRJEB28933) | marine metagenome | isolation source: Columbia River Estuary | place: USA:Columbia River Estuary, USA | collected 2014-07-27 | reverse complement strand
GAATAAAAAAATGATTCATCGGTTTCCTGCTTGGGTTTTAATACATCCCAGACTCTAGGGATTTGATCCTTTTCTTTTATACCAAACTCTAAACGTTTTGGCAGATGTAGAGGAATTAGTATAAAATGCAGTATCACCAATATCACCCCATAATGTCCAGTTAAGGTCCATAGCTTGATAGTGACCATAAGTATTGTCACTCAATACATTAGTACTTTGAGTACTCGAATCACGATTCCAACTAACCCCAAGTTGAGCGTCTTGGTGACCTTGATCTGTTGCAGCATTACCATGATATGTCATTACAATAGTACTGTTACTGCTTGCTGGTGTATAAGAACAAACTACAAGTTCTTGCCATGAAGAACTATTTGTTTCAGCATTACTAGTAGTTCCTTCATACTTCTGCCAACCCACTAACTTATTACTACCAGAAGTTATACCCGTTAGGTTAGCACCACTAATTGCTGGTAGCGTTCCAGTAATATTAGCTGCTGGAATAGCTGTTAAATTAGCTGCACTTATAGCTGGTAGCGTTCCTGTTAAATTAGCAGCTGGAATTGTTTTTCCTGATGCCATTGTTACACTTTGATTAAGCGTTATATTTGAAGAGCCATCTACTGACTCTATTTGGTCTACCTTCAGTTTAGCAGCCATAGTTGTACTCCTTTAAATTGTTAATCATATAATACTCCAGTTACCACTTACTGTAACTGTGTAGCTATCAGCGATTGTTATAGGTCCAGCACTCATTCCGTTAGTAGTCGATCCGATTGTAATGTTTTCACTAATAGTCTGTGCATTAGTTCGTATTATACTATCAGTACCTAATGATGGTCCACCACCTGTCATCTCAGCCCAAGTCATACCACCTGTGTTTCCTGATTGTGCAGTTAGTACATATCCGTTGGTTGGAGTATTTGAAATCTTAAGGTTAGCCTCGTCTACCATGTTGTCAACAATAACAGTAGCACCGTCAGCAGTTGAAGTTACTTCACCACTATGATTAGGATGCACATAGTTATTTGCACTAGCTGCTATGCCATCTAATTTAGTACCATCTGTAGATACATCTCTGCCATCAAAGGTAGAGTTAGTAGTAATAGCCCCAGTCATTGCACCACCAGACTTTGGTAAAGCAGCGTTAGCAGTAGTATTAGCTGTAACGCCTGTAGCAATATCGGTGTTAATTGAGTTAGCTAGTTTGGCTGCTGTTACCGCATCGTCTGTAATAGTTAGTGCAGTTGCGCCTGTTACATCACCTGTGTGAGTAGCATTAGTTACTTTAGCTGTGTTTGCAGCAATAGCTGTATTAATTGAGTTAGCTAATTTATCAGCTGTTACTGCATCATCTACAAGTTCTGAAGTGTCTACTGCATTAGGTCCTATATCAGCTGCAGTAATAACACCATCTACAATCTTAGCAGCTGTAATACTATTGTCAGGAATATCAGCAGCTGTTACTGGAACCTTAGCAGGTTCTTTTCCTATATAAGGCATATTAAGTCTCCTATGCTGTGATTTCCATTATGCTAAGTATAGCGTCTACTGCATCTGTTACAGAACCCTTAACTTTAATTACGTCTCCAGCTTCTAAAATAATTTTATTACCTGCCATTATCTCTACAGATGATCCTGCTGGTAATGGTATTGCTTTAACAATATAAACATCGTCTGCATTTTCTCCAGATGATGATGCAGTTACTAATTGAACATCAGCTGTTACTGAAGCCCCTTTAACATTAGCAACTGTACAACCAATTATTACGGTTGTAGTGCTAGGGCTAGAAGGCACTGTATACACCGTAGTTAATGAAGCGTCTATATTAGCCTTTGTTTTTAATTTAAATGTATTTGCCATTTCTATTTCCTATATTATCCAAGTGCAATCGACATAGCAACAGCATCATTCTCTACTGAAAATGAATTTCCTGTTAATACTATACCCGCTCCTGCAACATAATTAGCTACTGCAGTCCATGCTGAACCATTGTAGTAATTAAATGTATTAGATGTTGTGTTGTAGTACAAGTCGCCTTCGTCTAAAGAAGATGTAGGTGCTGAACTAGCAACTCTATATTGACTTGCAAAATTGTTAACTGAGCTAATATTATCAGCTACAGTATTCATATTATTTACATTATCAGTAGTAGCTAATGTGTTTAAGTCATTTACAATATCTGTAGTAGCAAGTTTATTTAGATCATCAATAATGTCTGAATCAGCTAATGCGTTTAAATCACTAACAATATCTGCGGTGGCTAATGTATTCATATCAGCTACAACATCTGCTGTTGCTAATATTGCCATATCAGCTATTACGTCAGCTTGACCTAATAAACCTATTTCTGTTGCTTTGGCTGCTACTGCTCCAATATCTGTAGCATCTGCAGCAACTGCATTAATATTACTTGCATTACCTGCAACACTTGTTACGTTACTAGCTATGCCGGCAACAGTTGTAACATTACTAGCTATACCTGCTACTGTTCCTATATCAGAAGCATCTCCTGCAACTGCATTAATGTTTGATGCGTTACCTGCTACTGAAGTAACATTACTAGCTATACCTGCTACTGTAGTTACGTTAGCTTTAATATTTTCTACTGCGGCAATGTCTGCTTGTTCTGCTGTTGTGGGTTTAATTGCAACCCAAGAAGAGCCTTCTCGAACAAACATTTGATCAGAAGCAGTATTCCAATATAAAGCTCCAGCTATTAAAGCATCCCCGTCATTATCTACAGACGGTGCTGATGATTTAGCTCCTAAGTATCTATCGTCAAATGAATCGTAAGATGCCGCTGATGCAGTTGCACTTGAAGCTGAAGCTGTCGCACTTGTTGCAGAATTAGTGGCACTGCTGGCAGCAGCTGTTGCAGAAGTAGCAGCATTGTTTTCAGCAAGTTGGGCTTGTTCAACAGAATTATCAATTGTTACGTCAGCCCCAGCGTCTCCAGAATAAAATGAATTTCTTGCCATAATTTCTCCTAAATTGAGGAAGAACTAAAATTGCTAGTAAAAATACCGCCCTTTAAGTCTGCTCTTCTTTCTTTATCGTTTAACGCCATTACTTTTCTTGATGTTAAGTCATTAAATTTTTGCTCCATCTCTACGTCACCAATAAATGTAGATCCTACTGTACAAGATGCATAAAGTATAGTTTCATACTCGGTACCTAAAATCCAAGGCACTGTTTCTACATAGGCTGTTCCAGTACCTGATCCTACACCTGTAGCTTTAAATATAACACCAACAGTATTACCAGAAGCACCTATTGCTGTAAAGTCTGTATTTCCTACAGTAGCAATTTTATAGTATTTTCCAACAGTAAAACCAGCAGACCCTGCAGTAGTAGTTGTCGAGTAAGTTCCTATTGGGTCTCCAGCTTTGTAATACTTAATTGTATACTCACCAGATGCTTTTTGCTCACCTTCATTATCTGTTAACAAGAAACTAGTTAATTCTCTAGTATAAGCGTTTCTTATTTTGTTGTTAGAAAACACTCTAGAGTCAATTCTTTTTAAAACTATATCATCGTCTTTGTCACTGTCTGTCCAAGTACCTGATGCAGCTGTACACAAAGCCCTAGTTGTATTAGTAGTTGGACTGACACTACAAGTTCCACCTTTTAAATGTTTTAATTCTATTATTTCAATAAAACCAGCAGGTATAGTTATACTGGAGTTAGAAACTGCTACAGAGTAAGCCTCAGTTGTTTCTAAAGTTGGAACCCTAAGCTCCTCATACAACCTAGCCTCTGCTATTTCAATAAATTGATCTATCTCACTGTCAGTCAAGTCCGACCTATTAAGCCAACTGGCAATACCACTTCTTAAGCTAACTTGGTCTTGTATTGATGCCATATTATCTCCTTACACTGTTAATCATACTACTTGTTAATAAATTAGGGTAGTATTGTTTTATTATATTTGCTATTTTAGATAACACATGTTGGTCATTATCGTTATCATGAATATCATATCCAAACCTATTAAGTATATCTATAGCTACAATATCCGGTACTATTGCTAAACTTCTGTAATTACTTTTATTAGTAAATGAGCTACTCATAGTCCTAGATTCTTGAGCATACTGTAAATAATTACTTACATCTTGTTCAGCTTTAAATTTACCAGTTTGATTATAGTTATATTTAATAGATTCCATATTACCTCCATTGAATAAAAAAAAGGGGATCCATAAGGACCCCCTTAATGGTATTTAATTACTTATAATTAAGCAACTAATACACCTAGTCCTGAAATCATTGCAGAACCATGTGGGTTGCGGCACTCAAGAGTAGTCTCTTCAACAATCATACCTACTGTAGAGTCACCTTTTTGACCTACATCGGTTGTTGAAAGCGCACGCAAGTTAGCCATTGACCACCAACTTGGGTCATAGACTAAAACGTCAGTAGCACCACCAACTCCATCAGAAATGTCTAAGCCACTGGCTAGACCCTGAATGTAGTTAGGAACTACTTTTACAACACCAAAATCTGACTCATAAAGTTCAACAGATTGTCTTAGTGAACCTTTTTCGTCAAGATTACGTCTTGTATTACTACCAGCACCCTGTGCTAGTGTTGAGAATGAACGCTTGTTGCTTGGAGACATCATCATTACTGTTGCCTTTCCACCTTCTTCGTAAACTCTCTGCATTACTTCATCAACGTCAGTTAACGCTAATGTGTGTGTTCCTGCTGTACCTGCTGTGTGTGCTGTCTTACCATCACCTCCAGCTGCAGCTTGAAACGCTGGTGTGCCTGCAGAGGCATCCCAGTTGTTCTCTTTAGGAACCCATGACTGGTATCCACCCATCTTACGACCAGTGTTATCACCAACTGTATCAGCTGTTCCTGTTCCAGTAGTGATTTGTCTAGTACCTACTATTGCATGCTCTAGGTCACGCTTAAGCTCAGTACCTTTCTTCTTCATTTGGTAAGCAAATTCAGAATTACGACCTGCCTTAGAAACTGAATCCAAAGTCTTTGAGATTTTAATCTCTTTGATAAGGATTTGAGAGTAGTTTCCAAGTCTAGTTGTAGACGTTGGTGTATCAGCCGCTGAGAAGTCTAGACCTTCAGCTTTTGCGTTAGCGACAGGTGCTGCTAGTGAGTCAGTCTGCCATTCGTGGTACACAGAAGTTGCCTTCTTGCTTCCAATTGATGATAAGAACGGAGTTTCGTCCCTTGTAATCATCGATATAAAAGATGCGAGGTCTTCCTTTTTACCCTTCGTATCCTCTGTCTTAAAAATTGCCATTTACAATTTCTCCATTTAAATGTTATATTTTAAAAGAAAAAGTTTTATTTCAAAATGTTGTCTACCATACTTCCAAGAAATTCATCTTGTTGGTTTTCAGAGGCACCACCTTGTAATACCTTCTTGCGAAGGTTGTCAGCTTTTTCTTTAGCCTTTGCATTTTTGTTAACAGATTTGGTAGCTTTAACACTTTTAACAGGAGCCTTCTTCCGTTTAGTAACGGCAGATTTTTGACCATCTTTTAAAGTTTTGTAATCGTACATAAGTGCAATTACTGACGGATCAACTACTTCAGCAAAGTCTGGGAGACCTAAATCTCTTACAGCCCAATTTACAACTTCATCGTAGGTTTTTTCCCAACCCGGAAGTTTACTGTTTAATTGATCTACCGCTTGTTCCTTGTAAGCTTGGAGATTAGCGTCATAAGACATTTGTTGCTCGTCTTGAGCTTCTTTTTGAAGCTGATTAGCTTTAGTCTTAGTTTCCTGTATCTCTTTTGCCTTAACTCTACGAGCTTCTTGCCATTTAGGCAATTCGTACATATCGTCATCAGCAATAAGCTGTTGGATTTTTCTATCATACGCAGCTAGTTGCCTTTCTTCGGCATCTACTGTTGTACTTAGAAGTTTAGCGTTTTCTTCTTTAAGAGCGGTTGACTCTTGTGCTAGTGCTTGTGCTACTTTTAACTGTTCACTTGCATCTATGGACTTTTTGTTGGCGTGAGCAGCTGTTTGATAACCACGGATCAACTCTTGCATAGTAACCTCAGACTCTTCACCATCTATCTTAATTGGCACTAAGTAGTCTAAGTCTAATTCAGAATCTTCCTCTGAACCATCTTCAGGTAGGTCTTCACCATCATCTTCTAGTTCTTCTGTCTCTTCTTCCTGCTCCTCTCCCTCTAGTTCTTCAGTCTCGTCTGATTCGGCATCGTCACTTTCCTCTTCAGCTTCCTCTGTGTCATCCACTTCTTGCTCCGGTAGATCTTCTTCTTCAAAAAAATCGCCTGCAAGGGCATCTAACATCTCATCTTCAGATAAACCTTCGTTCACATCCGTTTGGGTAGTTTCATTTGGCATCTTATTAATCCTCCTAGATTAATTACTTTTTAGCTTTAGTCGGAACTTTAGCTGTTTTTAATTTTGCTTCGACACGGTCCATGACCATCTCTATAGCATTTAATTGTTCTACTAACTGTCGTACCATTATTCCACCACGGGAAGCTCTGATATCTCTCATAACATTTTTGTGTTGTATCTCAAAAATTTCTAAATCATTAGTTAGTACTTGTTTTTCTTCAGTTGTCATTTGGAATCCTCCATCTCCTTGTTATATGCAACATTGTCACCTAAAGTGGCGACAGACTCTATCTCTCTTTTAACATCAGTGAGACCTACAATAGTATTATACAATCTTTCTCGCAAATCCCCTTGTTGTGGCTCTGTACTAGCCCACATGTTTTGATATTTTAGCCTAACTCTGCTAAACATTTCATCAAAAACTTTATTTTCGACAATAAGTTTAGCATGTTGACCAAATTCTACATCATCCATAATCTCCTCCTAGATTAATTATCCAATTTTAGTAGGCTCTCCAAGCTCAAGTTCTAGTTGTAACTCAGCAGCATCTTTAGTCTTCTGATACTCAAACTTCTCTCTATCAAGTTCCATATCAGCTTGTTTCTTTTCAATGTCAGCCATTTGTTTTTGAAGCTGAAGCATTATCTTTTGCTGCTCTACTTGATCTTCCTTAGCTGCTTGCTCTTGACCTTGCTGGGCTTGTTGCATAGCTGCTTGAGCTTGCTGTTGCCCTTGTGGTGTTTCAGGATCAACAATAAAGTCTACCCAATTATCAACACCCATTGACTCAAGCAATTGTTTTGCTATTGTAAAAGGAGCTTTTGGATTTATAATACCTTTTGACTCAGGGGATTGATACAACATAGGCATAACCTGTTGAGCCATCATCATCATGTTCTCTTGTGTATTAGCAGAACTGTTAGCCCCAACATCTATATCAACTGTTAAGCTATCTAGCGGTATAAGAGACTCAGGTGTTATATTATAATAACTGTAATCTCTCAATATCGAATCTGAATTGTCTAGTATAAGATCATAAACACCTTTACATAGCTCTTTAAATCCAGTTTCGGCAAACCTGCGTGCAACATATGATATGCGTTTTTGAGACGCTTGCTCCACCATTGCAATTTTACCTGCTGAGTTTCCTGAGTCAAATAATTTTTCATTTACACCCTGAGCGGCTCTGGTCATACCAGTAGCCATTTCTTTTTCGGTGTTCATGTATTCTAACAAAGAAAAGGTAGACGGTGCTAGTTGAGCTGGCACCAAAGTATGCACAGAAGACATCGGAGACCCATTAGTTGGGATAATCTGATGTGGTTCAGGACTTTGTAGTGCTCTAAAGTCTACCGTATTTGGATCTGCTAATGTTCTTCCATAATTAGACAGATATACGTTCTCAATCATACCTCTTGTTATAGTAGTCTTGATCTCAGTTGCACTTTTAGTTGCATCTGCTATCGACATACCATAAAAAGAGTAAGGTATTTCAATTGGGTTTAAAGAGGCTAAGGGTATACTATCAGCGTACTCTTCTAGTAATACTTCTTCACCTACTGTTATAAATCTTTTTAATTCAGCAACTCCATCACCGTCTCTATCAACTTTAATCCAAGATTCGGTAACAATTACTTCTCTATTTGCAACTCCCATAAAATCTTCATGGAAGTTTTGTTCTACTTCGTTTATAGATTGTCTTATAGACGACTCATAGTCAAAACTAAAATTATTAGATTCAACTCCTGCGCCAATATCATCATCAACATCAAAACCCATCTCTCTGAGTTCAGACAATGTCATTTCTGTTTGTATTCCTACAAAATTTGCACTTTCAATATCTGTAGCGCCTCTGTTAATCATAAAAGATTCAGGCGGTATGTTTTCAAGACAAACTTTAGATTTGTCAACTTCTTTTCTTACAGACACATATTCGTAAACTTCTTCTCCGGTTTCTGGATCTACTCCTTCCCCGACTCTAATCTCAATTACCTCTGCATCACCTTCAGCTAATATAGCGTCAAGCTCCAATATAGAAATATTTTCATACTCTTCTACTTTAGTGCTAGAGTAATCTTCCCATTTCCATCTTATAACTGCATTTTTAAAAAGTAGAGATGCTTTAATCCAAGTGTTAAGTTGTACCCAACCGTTATTTTTAGTAAAAATACAATGGTTAGTAAGCTCAGACGCAAGACCTGCAGCTACTGTTTGGCTTGGATCTGACGGATTAAACTTTGCAATTTTACCGTTAGAAAGCATTAGTTCAGATATAACAGCTAAATAAGAGTCTACAATTTCCATTGTATCTGAAGTAACAACTTTAGAGACCCCTTGTGGGTGCAAGTTTCCTTTAGGTTGTTGCGTATAATAATTTATAGCCGCTTCTCGTTGCTCTTGCAACTCAGAACCAGACGAAAAGCTACCTACCGCTTGTGTAATCGAGTCATTAATAATACTCGTTATTTGTTCGTCAGTAACTTTTTTGTTTTTCTTATCCATAATTAAATCCAATTAGTTTGTCTTTCAGGAATATACACACTATCAAATCCTACTCTACTTGTGCTTAGTCTATTAATATGTGTTCTGTAAACCTCTGCAGCAATTGCAAGAGACATTACAGTATCATCTGTAGATCCCTTTGACGCATTAGTTTTACCTTTATCATCTGACACATAATCTCTAAGTTCATTAACAACGTCTGTAGACCATATAGCAAGTTCGTCATTATCAATCCAATTTTTTAAGTTTGATATTATAGCTGGTTTAGAAGCACTTGTAGTTCTAAAACCAAGTCTAACACCATCTTCATCTGTAAGATTAGCAATTTGAGTTTGATAATATAAATTAACGTATTTCATTTCCTTAAGTTTTTGAAGAGTAGAAACTCCCATAGAGTTTGACTCTACAGCAAGAAGAGCATTATTAAAATACCTTCCTAAATAAAATAAATCTCTACCAAAAACAGCCGGATCAACATGGTTGTCTCTATAGACAGCAACTACTTGCCTGTCTTTATTTAAAACAATTGCAGCTGAGTAATCTTGACCAACGCCTAGTGAAACGTCAGCTCCAATAATAAACTTCTCATCAAAACCCGGAGACTCCCATATAGATAAATTTCCTTCTCTATGGTCTTCCCAGCTAGACATTGATGGGTTAAACTCTCTTAACGCTTTAGGTGCTTTAGTTTCAAGTTTATTTAATTTTTCTACATTAAATACATTTTTGCCTGATACAACAAAAGCTTCTTCAGCTGTAGATGGGTACTCTTGTCTAAACTTAGACTCGCCTCCCTCACCTATTTTCATTCTTCTCCACCAAAGTTGACCATCACTTAAGTCATATTCTTCGGCTATCTCATTCTCTTCTATAGTCCTCTCAAAATTATCTGGAGGATCCATAGTGTATTCTTTAGTCATAAACCAAGGAAGGAATATAGGAACGTAATCGTTCTCTCCTCTCTCAGCCGCCTTCCACATTCTGTAAAAAGCACCAGTAGCACCATTAGCTGTAGATTCTAATATAATTTCTGTACCATCTGAAGATGACACACCTTGAAAAAGTCCAGCTAAAATTTTGTCATCGTTTTGCCAAAAGGCACACTCTGAACAATGTAGTATCGTGGGCGTAGTTCCTCTACCAGCCTCTGGAGACCCTGCTGTGTATAGTCTATATCCTGAGTCGTTATGTGAAAACTTAACTTCTTTTGCATTCGATCTAACAAGTTCAGGTTTAAAATCATCCGACATCCTGTCAATAAAATTCTTTGACATTGTAAACAAAGCATCAGATGTTGCACTATCGTGTGCGATTACAACTGATCTTGTATGGGCTGTGTAGAATGTTTTCCAAAATACTCTACCAGCAGTATAAGTAGATATACCTTGCTGTCTAGCTTTTAACACTAAAGCTCTTACTCTTCCTTTTTCTTTTATCTGTTTCTCGATGGCTTTGTGTATTTTAGTTTGTGCTTCATTAAATTCAAATTCAACATAACCTTGTGATGCGTCTTTAGTTATTATTCTAAGTTGGTCTTTTGCAAAGTCTTTAAAATTATTTTTGTTTCTTTCTACTCTCTTTCTTTTTTCTAATTCTTGTTTTATTTCTAACTCTTTTAGTAACTTTAACTTATAAGACTGTTCATCTAATTCCATATCTCCTCCATAGAAGTGCTGGTTCCTTGACCTTTACTACCAGCGGAGTAAGTCGGAGGAGTGGTCAATTTCTATATCCTTCCATAAATCTTCGGTAGTATTTTAAGTCGTCTCCTCGACCTTTCTTGCTGTTAACGCCAAATCTCCAATCACCAATAACATTAGTCAAAGGATCTCTTGCAGCTTGTGAAAAACCCATAGGTTTTTTTTGGTTAACTTCACTTCTAGCATTTTTATAATGATGATCTATTAGAACCCTAGCAAGTCTATTATAGTCTGCTTGATCTTGCTCTGTAGTTAAATGACCACTCCCACCATAATCATACTTTGGATCATAACCTTCCAAATCTTTTTCATTACCATACTTTAAAAATAATTTAGATTGGTCTAAAAATCTATTTGAGTAATCTTTAAGATCATCTGGAATGACCCCTCGATCCATCATGTCTTGAACCAAAGTACCGGTAATTTGTACTGGACCATACGCAGAACTTCCTCCGGGGGCTAGGTTGGCATTAGTTCTAATAAAAGCATCTTCTCCTTCTAGACCTCTGGTTTCTGCGTTCTTAAAAGCAGCATAGAGTCTATCTGTCTCATTCATATCTTGAGATACTTGTGCAAGACCTTTTAGTCTTGTCATAGCCTGTTCTCTTGGTGTCATACTACCTCCTAACTAAACCATCATTGTAGGTCGCTGTGGTATTAAGTTTCCGTTTTCATCATACTTTGGTCTTATTGGTCCCCGGTCATATCCAGAAGTTTGTACTGGTCTGCCCATAAACATTTTAACAGCATCATATGGTCCGCCATATAATTTTCTACCAAAACCTGTAGGGTCTAAAATAAGTGGACCATATTTTTTTAATTTTGTTTTAAAATTATTTTCTTCAATTTTATTTATCTCGTTAGCAGTTATTGCTGTACCTGTGTTTGCAATATCTTCAGGTTGAGAAAATCCATTTGTAAAACCTAATTTATCTTCTATTATTTTTAGTTTAGCATCTTCGGATAGATCCATACCATCCATCTCTTCCATCATGGTTTGAATTTGACCATCCATTGTCATAGAAGCATCATACGAAGGATTTTGTGATTTACCCATCATAGGGTTAGCCATATAAGTTCCTTCTTGCCTAGGTCTATCTCTCCCTTCCATCATCTTCATTCCTGCTATACCAGCAGCAGGCGGCACCCCCATTAATCCAACCGTTTTTGCGGTGGGGTTAAGACGATTTTGTTTTGATACAAACTTAGATGTATTAGCCATGTCGCTTAAATTCCTAGGATATACTCTACCCCTAGATGATACTAAATTAGGTATAGAAGCATTACTTGTTGCCCCATATCCCGCCTTCATCATTTCTTTTTTTGCTTTTTGTTTTGCTAAGTATGAGGCTAACCCTCTACTAGCTAATCCTGCTCCTGCTACTA
>UPTG01002689.1_pt1 | contig 11940 bp, 10 predicted proteins | sample 2160121 | NCBI WGS metagenome assembly UPTG01 (sample SAMN06266255, study PRJEB28933) | marine metagenome | isolation source: Columbia River Estuary | place: USA:Columbia River Estuary, USA | collected 2014-07-27 | reverse complement strand
CATCAGAAAACCATTCTTTTAAAAACTGATTGATTTCTTTTGAAATTGATTGAGAATACTTAATAAGTTCCTCAGAACTTAAAAATACTTTTCCATTGATTTGGAAACTTGTATGGAAACTATTCGATTTCAATAAGTGACGGTTTTTCTAGCTTTCCAAAAATTCTCTCTTTCCAATTAGACCAACCATACTTTTTAGAAAAAATTAAAAATACAATTGGATACAATACAACTACGGGTAAAAACATTTCTACACCAAGAGAAGGTTCAGAGACATCAATAAAAAGGGCTTCTGTCTGAAAAACAGTCCAATCTGTTGTAACAAATAAAGCTGCCAATATATTATTAACTGCATGCATCCCCATGGCCAACTCAATTCCGTCATCCATAAGAGTAACTATCCCAAAAAAGAATCCAGTCCCTATGTAAAATACCAAGGCGATATATCCTAGTTTTTCTATCTCAGGATTCAACCCGTGCAATAAACCAAAGACAACTGACATAATAATTAATGGTGCCCATTTATTTTTAATCCATAATGCAAGACCCTGCATATAGTAGCCTCTAAATAATAATTCCTCTAAACTTGTTTGTAAGGGCATAAAAACAATAGCAACAAAACAGAGCGTAAAAAATGGAATGGGTTTAAAATTCCAAACATATTTTTCTGGAGAGAGTAGGATATCTGATCCTAAAAAAAATATCGTAACTAATCCCCAAATGAAAATACCAAAAAAGAAACGACTCCAATCTATTTTTTTTCTTGAAGTTATTATCCATCTAATTTTTTTCTTATGGATAGACTTTACCAATGGAATAAATAATAACAATGGGATTATAAATGATAGTAGTATGAGAAAAAGATATAAATTAGAATCAATCCCTAAGTCAGCAAATGAATTCTGCCCACTTTCCGCAAACTTCTGCATGTCTTTACCTGAAGCAATAAAGGCTTTTATTGTAATGGGAATTTGACCTAAAGTACTTCCTAAAAAAACGATAAAAAACATCACAACATACATCCATGATTCATTTTTACCCTTGTAGCCTGTTTGTAAAAAATTCATATTAAATTAAAATTCCAGTTTTTATTTTTATTATAATAAAGTCCTCCTTTGTAAACCTCTAAAGGACTATCAAAGTTGTTAGTAAATAAACCTCCCGTTCCCAGACCCTGAGGCATACTACTTTTTAAAGTTGCAGTCCATTGAGCTATGGCATTTAAACCAATATTACTCTCTAAAGCACTAGTAACCCACCAACCTATACCAGATTTTTTGGCTAACTCTATCCATTCTAAACTCTCTTTAAACCCACCAACTAAACTTGGCTTTAAAATGATATATTGAGGTTTTATTATTTGTAGCATTTTTGTTCTCTTAGTTACATCAAACACCCCAATTAATTCTTCATCTAAAGCTATTGGCAAGGGTGTTTCTTCACAAAGTAATGCCATTTCTTGATAGTGCCCCTGACGGATAGGTTGTTCTATTGAATGCAAATCATAATTTGATAATATCTTTAATTTCTCCAAAGCTTCTGATGGCTTAAAAGCACCATTAGCATCTACTCGTAATTCTATATCGTTAATTGAAAACTCTTTTCTTATGGATGCTAATAACTGAACTTCTGTTGCAAAATCTATGGCTCCAATTTTCATTTTTAGACAACGAAATCCTTGAGCTATCTTCTCTTTTATTTGATCATTCATAAATTCACGATCTCCCATCCAAATTAGACCATTAATATCTATAGCTTTATTGGATTCTGTGAAGTTAGAAACAAATAATTTATAAGGTGATGTTGATTGGAGCGACAAAAACGCTTGTTCTAATCCAATTTGGATACTAGGAAAATGAATTGTTTTTGCTAAAAGAATATCTAAGCCTAATTCAATATTATTACAAACCCATTTTAGTTTATCCTCATAATCGGGTCTATCATCTATACTTAATCCTCTAAAAAGCCCACATTCTCCTACTCCAAATTTACCTTCTTTAGAAAGATATAAAAACCAAGTTTCCTTAGTTTTTAAAATACCTCTTGAGGTTCCACTAGGTGTTTTAAATTGTAAAATATATTTGTAATAAGTTGCTTTAATCAAAATATTTATTTTTCAGCAAAGGCTTTAAAATTATTCAAAGAAACCTCATCAATATTTTTAAATTTAGATTTAAAAAAAGGCAATACACATCCTAAGATATAACTTTTTGCCTGGTAACTAGCACTCAAATGAATGATCGTGGAATTCCCCTCAGCTGTAAAAGAATATTCATCTCTTTCAATTACTCCATCCCTATCAAAAAACAGGGTTAACTTTTCATTCTTAACATACGCCAATACTTTCTCTTTAACAATGGTAGTTTGGTCATTGTGTTGAATGATAATATTATAACTACTTCCAGTAATACCAGGCTTTTGGTCTACAATCTCTACAGAACTATATTCTGGGTTCCAACTAGTTATTGTTGAAACATTTGTAAACATGGCAAACGTATCATCTACAGGTTTTAAAATGGTTATTTGAGAATCATAACTACTGTCTTTAATTATTAAACCAGTACTAAAAAATAATACTGAGAGAATAACTAAGAATGTAATAACAATTTTTACTGTTTTCATGAATTATATATGACTAGTTATAAATTAAAACACTTGACCCAAGCCCAAAAGAACAGAAAATAGAAATGTACTTAAAGCTACTTTTTTTAATTCTGCATCTAACCTAAGTTCTTCTTTATTGTTGTAAACAAATAAAGCATGGATTACTAACGGAATATAAGCTAAAAGAAATATAAATTGAACTGTTTTTGTAAAAGTAAGAACTACATAACTTACGGCACTAATAAACGAGAGCAATAGTAAGCTGTAATGATATCTTTTAGCTGCTTTTAGACCTATTTTGACAACAATGGTATTTTTTTTTGATTTTTTATCATTTTGATAATCTCTCATATTATTGAGATTTAACACAGCTGTGCTTAATAGACCAATTGAAATAGCAGGTAACGTTAGAAGAAAATAAATTTCTTTTGTAAATAAAAAATAACTTCCTAAAACACTTAGTAACCCAAAAAAAAGAAATACAAATACATCACCAAAGCCGCTATAACCGTAGGCTAAATTACCAACGGTATATTTTATAGCTGCTACTACAGAAACTATTCCTAGAATGAAAAATAATACTGAATATCCAAAATTACTTAGACCAAAGGACTCATAAATGAGGAAAAGAGCAAAAATAATAGTAAGAATAACCGAAATCATAATTGCTTTTTTCATTTGCTTTGGAGAAATCTTACCTGAACTCACCATTCTTTCCTCTCCTATTCTAATGGCATCAGTACCTTTGACTCCATCACCATAATCATTGGCAAAATTTGAAATTACTTGAAAACCAATAGTTGTAATTAAAGCCAAACTAAAAATAACACCGTTAAATAAACCATCTGACATAGCTAAAAAACCTCCTAAAATAATTCCTGAAATAGACAATGGTAAGGTTCTAAGTCTAGCAGCTTTGATAAAATTTTTTATAATCATGGATGGTAATTGTTTCTACGATGAGAATTATAAATTATCAGCCTCTGCAATTAATTCAGCAATATCTTTAACTATGATTTGAGATTCTTTCTCATGAAACTTAACACCGTCTGTCATCATTGTATTACAATAAGGACATCCTGTCGCAATTATTTTTGCATTTGTTTCCAATGCTTGTTCTGTTCTTAGAATATTAATTTCTTTATCTCCTTTTTCTGCATCTTTAAACATTTGAGCTCCTCCTGCACCACAACATAAAGCTCTGTTTTTATGTTGTTTCATCTCTTTAAGTTGAACTCCTAATTTTCTTATAATATCTCTTGGAGATTCATAGACACCGTTACCTCTTCCTAAATAACAAGGATCATGATAGGTAACCTGTTTACCTTTTAAGGATTTTTTAATTTCTAATCTGCCTTCCTCTACTAATTTCTTTATGTATTGTGTGTGGTGGTAAACCTCATAATTCCCACCTAATTCTGGGTATTCATTTTTTAATGTATTAAATGAATGTGGATCTGTACAAACTATGGTTTTAACTTCGTATGAGTTTAATATTTCAATATTAGATATCGCTTGCATTTGAAAAAGAAATTCATTTCCTGCTCTTTTAGCAGCATCTCCGGTTGAACTCTCTTCTGTTCCTAAAACTGCAAAGTCAACATTTGCTTTGTGTAATAGCTTAACAAATGCTCTAGTAATTTTTTTTGCTCTGTCATCATAACTTCCTGCTGCTCCAACCCAGAACAAAACTTCTGGTTTTTTTCCTTGGGACATCATTTCTGCCATTGTTGGTACATTCATATTTGTTGCTTTTATTCGTCTTTCCAGTTTAATCTATCTTGTTGATTGTACTGCCATGGAGCACCATTATTTTCAATATTAGTCATCATCATGTTCAATTCTTGTGGTGCAGCAGACTGCTCCATAACTAAGAATCTTCTCATATCCATTATGATAGACAATGGATCTATGTCTATAGGACATTCCTCTACACAAGCATTACAACTGGTACATGCCCACAATTCCTCAGGTGTAATATAATCATTGAGTAATTGTTTACCATCATCTTTAAAAGTTCCTTTATTACTATCTATATTTCTACCAACTTCCTCTAATCGGTCTCTGGTTTTCATCATAATAGCTCTTGGTGACAGTTCTTTACCTGTCATATTAGCTGGACAGGAAGAGGTACATCTACCACATTCTGTACAGGTGTATGCATTAAGTAACTGCACCCAATTTAAATCAGTAACATCACTAGCTCCAAATTTTTCAGGAATTTCCTCTTCTGCACCTTCCTCTGGCATGGCATACGGATCTGCGTCAGGATCCATCATCATTCTAACTTCTTTAGTTACTGATGATAGATTGTTAAATTGGCCTTTAGGCTGAAGATTTGCATAAAACGTATTTGGAAAAGCTAATAAAATGTGTAAATGTTTTGAATAATATAAATAATTTAAAAAAATTAAAATACCAATGATATGAGCCCACCAGGCTGTATGCTCTATACTTGAGAGAGTTTCGTCAGGATACTCTGAAAACCAAGGCGCTACAAATTGACTTATAGGATTTCCAAAACCTGCCTGTTGAAATGAATAATCTGTTGCATTCATGAGGATGAATAAAGACATCAAAACAATTTCAAAGTAGAGAATTAAGTTACCGTCATTTTTTGGCCAACCTTTCATTTCTTTGCTCATAAATCTCTTTAACTGAACAATATTTCTTCTCAACCAAAATATAATTACGGCTACTAAAACGAGAAATGCTAAAATTTCAAATGTTCCAATTAAAAAACCATAAATAGAATTTCCAAGAAGTGGTTGAAAAACCCTGTGAGTGCCGAACAATCCGTCAATAATAATTTCTAAAACTTCAATATTAATTACAATAAAACCTATGTATACAACTATATGTAAAAATCCAGCTATTGGTCTACTAACCATTTTTGACTGCCCTAAAGCAATTCTTGCCATATTTTTCCACCTTTCAGGTTTATTATCAGACCTATCTAGGTCTTTACCAAGTTTGATGTTTCTTACCAGTTTTAATACATTAGAAACAAAAAAACCGATTCCTAAAAGCAATGCTATCGCAAAAATCACATTTGGTAAATAATCCATTTAATTATTTTTTATTTGACGTAAATCGTTTTACTACTATTAATATCTCTAAATATTACTCATTGGAATTATCTTTTTTACTTTCTTCCTTTGTGTAAGGTTTTGCTTTCTTACCAAATAGCGAAAAATGAACAAATCTTTTTGGGTTTAACTTCATCTCTTTAAGTAATTCCTCTAGTTCTTTAGAAGCGTTTGTTAAATTCTCATACATTGCGTCATCAGTTGCCAACTTACCAAGTGAACCCTTACCGTTTTCTATGTTAACAAGCAATCCATTTACATTTTCAAGTGTAATTTGAAGCGTTCTTACTGTCTGTCCAAAATCTACACTTGCAAGAGTATCAGAAACTTTAGATATATTTTCAGTAATTCTTTTTGTGTTTTGAAGTGTCATATCTATGTCTGCCTTTGAAGCATCTACTATATTGTTAAAAGACTCAATTGTAGTAGTCATTGAACCAACAGTTGATTCTAGACCTACTATTGTTCTTTTAAAACTATCTCTAGATTCTATATCTAAAACATCGTTTAATGCTATTAGCAATGAATCTGCACCTATGATAACACGTTCTATTTTAGTTTTAAGAGGGTTTAACGTTTTTTCTACTGAAGTAAATATATCTGACTCTACCTCACCAATCAAATAATCTCCAGAAACAGCAATTTCTCCATCATAACTTGGAATAATTGCAAGTGATTCTCCTCCTATAATACTTGTGGAATAAATTTTAGCAACACTATTTTTCGAAAACTCAAAGTTATTATCTAAGGCAATTTCTACTACCAATTTACCTTTTTTCACAGTATCTGTATTGAAGGTAATTTCTGATACTTTACCAACTTGTAAACCATTTATACTAACGGTACTGGCTTTGTTGAGTCCTTGGATATTATCATATTCTATATAAAAAACTCTTGAGGCTGATTCTAAAAGGTTTTGACCTTTCAAAAAATTAAAACCCCAATAGCCTAAACATAAAATTATAATCGCAGCTACACCTGTTTTTAACTCTTTAGACATTATTTAAATTTTTATTACAATAATACTACTATTTTTTGTGAGATAACAGGAAAAAGAACTATTTCAAAACCTCAGTAAGAGATACTTTTTTCCCTTTCTTAAAAGCTGCTATAAGAGCATCTGAATACCCTTTACTTTTGGCTTTTAAAAGTGAATTTTTCACTTTGATGTAATTAGTTGTAACTCCATAATAATATTTATAATAAGACCCAACTTTTACTCTTTGAACGTTTTTCAATCCCTTAAAATTGTATGATTTTAGTTGGATTTTATTTTTACTTGAAGCTATTTGAATTTTAAAGACAATCTCTTCATCCAACTTATCTTTGTCTCTAATAGTAGAATCAACTTTGGTATTTTCAATAGAAATCTGATCATTGACAGCTACAGTATTTAGCTTTAATTGATTGTAATATTTCTTGATGGATCTAGCTATTTCTTTAGCCATCTTTTGTTGACCGCTTTTGGAATTTAAAAACTTTCCTTCATTTTTATTTGTTAGAAAACCTAACTCTATCAACACACTTGGCATATAAGTTTGATGTAAGACTACAAAGCCTGCTTGTTTTACTCCTCTATTTTTTCTTTTTAAAGCTTTAGAAAAATTTTGTTGAATATCAGCAGCTAATAAAAAACTCTTATCAAGATTTTCCTCTTGCAATAACGTAAGTCCAAGAACAGACTCCTCTGAATTTGGATCAAATCCTTTATATCTTTCTCTGTAATTATCCTCAAGAGAAATCACAGCATTTTCACGTTTAGCTACATCAAAATTTCTTTTATTAGCATGTAAACCTAGCACAAAAGTACCTGCTCCATAGGCATTTGACGAATGAGAATCACAATGAATAGAGACAAATAAATCAGCTTTGGCTTTGTTAGCAATTTCGCCTCTTTTCCAAAGATTAATTAAAACATCTTTATCTCTAGTCAAGATTACTTTGATATCATTAATTTTTTGGAGTTCATTGCGAATTTCTTTGACAACTTTTAGTGCAATAGTTTTTTCTCGATAACCATTACCTATATTTCCTGGATCATTCCCACCGTGACCTGCGTCAAGTACCACAATAAATTTTTTATCTTGTGAATAAACAAGAGTTGTGGTTAAAAAAAGAAATGAGAAAATAACTACTATGGCTAGGGTTATCTTGGTATCAAATTTGTCTTTATATGTAGGATGTATCAACAAAATTTAACTAATTTTGGCTATTCTAATTTGGTGCTTCAGATATTGAAGCATATTTTTACTCATACACAAAAATAGCATAATAAATATTGCAATCAAATCTGTCTTACATACTTTTAATTTTACTTCTATGTTGTTATCTGACTAACATAAGATCTCAGGATATAAAGCCAGAAGTTTTACCAATCCCGTTAATAACTAATGACAGTTTAGCAAAAACAACTTTTTTACCAACAACAACTATTAAAAAAGATACACTAATTGCACAAAAACAAGATAGCGTTCAAGTAGACAGTATTCGCCCAAAAGAAGCTATTACAGATTTAATTACTCACATTGCTAAAGATTACACTACTCAAAATGCAAAAAATAAAACAGTTACACTCTACAACGAAGCTCACCTAGTATACACTGACATAGACTTAAAGGCTGGTATTATAGTAATAGACTACATAAAAAACACCCTGTTTGCCAAAGGTATCAAAGATAGTACAGGGTATAATCAAAGGCCTATATTTAAACAAGGTAGTCAAGAATCAGAACAAGATTCTATGATTTACAACTTCAAAACTAAAAAAGCGATCATTTACGGTATAAAAACCAAACAAGAACCTGAAATGTTTGTTTTGGGTGAGAAAGCTAAACGTGTTAATGATTCTACAATCTACATGCGAAAGATAAAATTCACAAGTTCAGACAAAGAAAAACCTGATTATTATATTGGAGTTAAAAAGGCGAAAGTAGTACCAAATAAAAAAATAGTTGCTGGATTAAGTAATCTTGTGATTGCTGATGTTCCTACACCTGTTTTTCTTCCATTTGCTTATTTCCCATTGGGGAAAAACCGAACATCAGGTTTTATTTTTCCAGCGATTCAAACAAGTACGTCCAATAGAGGTATAGGAATACAGAATGGAGGATATTATTTTGCGGTAAATGATTATGTAGATCTTGAATTATTAGGGGATGTATATTCCAATGGAAGTTGGGGTTTTAGAACTAATTCTCAATATTATGTTAGGTATAAATTCTCAGGAGGTTTCAATCTAAGTTTTGAAAAATTAATTAGAAGTACTAGAGGTTTTGATGATTACTCAGAGGCAACCAACTTCAATGTTAGATGGAGTCACAGGCAAGATTCAAAATCTAGTCCAAGTTCTAATTTTAGTGCATCAGTAAATTTAGGGAGTAGCCAATATTATAGACAATCTTTAAATGAGTTTAATAACTCAAATTTTTTAACCAATACCTTTAGTTCTTCCATTTCATATCAAAAAACCTTTACTGGTACACCATTTAATATGAGTGCAAATGCTACTCATTCTCAAAACACAAATACAGGTACTGTTACTATGGCACTTCCTTCACTTCAGGTTTCTATGAGTAGAATTTATCCATTTGCCGGAAAAGGTGGAATCAAAAAGAATCCACTTCAAAAAATGGGATTAACATACAATATGCAGGGTGAATACAGAATCAATACAAATGAAGATGATTTTTTTAAATCAGAAATGTTTAAGACAGCCAAAGCAGGAGTTCAACATAGGGCAGACGCAAGTACAAATATTACCTTACTAAATTACTTCACTTTATCTCCTCAAATTAACTATAGAGAGGTATGGAATTTTAAAAAAATTAACAAAGACTTTGACCCTTCTATACAAAATACAGATGGTTCTTTTGGAACTGTTGTTTCAGATACTATAAGTAGTTTTAGCAACTTTAGAGAGTTCAGTTCTGGCTTGAGTCTTTCTACCAATATTTATGGAACTTTTAATTTTAAAAAGGGACGGTTAAAAGCTATTAGACATACGGTTAGACCGTCAGTTTCCTTTTCTTATAGACCTGATTTTGCCGAAAGATATAATGAAACTGTTCAAAGTAATCTGGAAGGGACAGCATTTGAAACATACTCTCCTTTTGATGGTGGAATAGGGCTTTATGGCGCACCTGGATCTGGTTTAAGTAACACCATCGGACTTTCTCTAAATAATGTCATAGAGGGTAAATTAGCGCCTGAAGATCCCGATAGCGATGAAGAAGACAAAAAAATCACAATTCTAAATAACTTAAATTTTAACTCGTCATATAATATAGCGGCAGATAGTTTACGATGGTCTCCAGTAAAAGCCTCACTTGGTACAAGAATATTTAAAGATAAGCTTGCTCTAAATTTAAATGCCTCACTAGACCCTTATCAAATAAATGAAACAGGACAACGGATAGATAAATTTGTAAAAGGATTGTTTAGGTTAACTAGAGCTAATATGACTGCTAATTACACACTATCTAGTAAAGATTTTGATGGTCAAAATAATGAAAGTAATAATTCTGGAAATGGAAACCAAAACACACCAGATGTACTTGGTAAAAATATTAACCCTACAAATAGTTTTGCATCTAACTCTAATGACTCACAGAATAATAGTAAAGAAGATGAGGTTACAGAACTTTATAAATCTAAAATTCCATGGAGTTTAAACCTTGCTTATTCTGCATCCTACGTTAATAACGGCATAAGAGATATCGGTATACAATCTCATTCGTTGATGTTTAGCGGGAATTTTGATTTAACACCTAAGTGGAAAGTGGGCTTTTCTTCTGGGTACGATATCCAAAGTGGTGGCTTCACTTTTACTAGAATGAATTTCTCTAGAGATCTAGATAGCTGGAAACTTAATTTTAATTGGGTGCCATTTGGAAACAATCAATCCTATGTGTTTTTTATTGGGGTTAAGGGAGTCTTGAGTGATCTTAAATACGAACAAAACAAACCTCCAGACAGAGTACTTTTTTAAAATAATAATATCATGAAAAAAATAATCAAAACTTCAAAAGCTCCAGCTCCAATTGGGCCATACAATCAAGCCGTATTGAGTGGGAACACGTTGTATACTTCTGGTCAAATTGCAATTGACCCATCTTCTGGAGAATTAAAAAATAACAGTATTAAAGAAGAAACTTCTTTAGTAATGGAAAATATGAAAGCTGTCTTGGCTGCTGCTAATATGACTTTTGAAAATGTAGTAAAAACCTCTATTTTTATTTCAGATATGAGAAGTTTTTCAGAAATAAATGAAGTTTATGGAAGCTATTTTAATGAGGAGTCCGCTCCAGCTAGAGAGACTGTTGAAGTTGCAAATCTACCAAAATTTGTAAATGTTGAGATTAGCATGATAGCTGTTAAATAAAAAAAGTTGTCTATGTATAAGACAACTTTTTTTACTTGTAGTATGTACTTATTATATTTATAAGGTTGCTGCATATTCAATTAAATCAACAATCTTAGTTGAATACCCAATCTCATTATCATACCAAGAAACTACTTTTACAAAATTATCATTTAAAGCAATTCCTGCACCAGCGTCAAATACTGAAGTTCGAGTTTCTCCCACAAAATCTTGTGAAACAACTAAGTCTTCAGTATATCCTAAAACACCTTTCATTGGTCCGCTTTCTGAGGCAGCTTTCATAGCTAAACAAATGTCTTCATAAGAAGCTGGTTTCTCTAATTTTACAGTCAAATCTACAACAGAAACATCCATAGTAGGGACTCTAAAAGCCATTCCTGTTAATTTTCCATCCATAGAAGGTATTACTTTCCCTACTGCTTTTGCAGCACCAGTAGATGAAGGTATAATATTGTGGATAGATGAACGACCACCTCTCCAATCTTTCATAGAAGGACCATCAACAGTTTTTTGAGTTGCGGTAGCCGCGTGAACAGTAGTCATTAATCCTTCAACTATACCAAAGTTATCATTTAAAACTTTTGTAATTGGAGCTAAGCAATTTGTAGTACAAGATGCATTAGAAAAAATCTTTTGATCTGATTTTAACTCTGTATTATTAACACCCATAACATACATTGGAGTATGATCTTTAGATGGAGCAGATAACACTACTTTTTTAGCACCAGCTTCAAGGTGTTTGCCAGCTGTTTCTTCGGTTAAGAAAAAACCTGTAGACTCAATAACATATTCAGCTCCTACTTCATCCCATTTTAAGTTGGCTGGATCTCTTTCAGCAGTAATTCTAATTAAATTACCATTAACTAA
>UPTG01002688.1_pt1 | contig 11941 bp, 8 predicted proteins | sample 2160121 | NCBI WGS metagenome assembly UPTG01 (sample SAMN06266255, study PRJEB28933) | marine metagenome | isolation source: Columbia River Estuary | place: USA:Columbia River Estuary, USA | collected 2014-07-27 | reverse complement strand
GCATCAGCTGACCCGCCGCCAAGCCCCGCCCCGACCGGAATATTTTTTTCAAGCGTGATCGAAAGCCCGCCAATTACGCCGCCAGCAGCGCGAAACCCGGTCAATGCCTTCATCACTAGATTGTCATCACCACCATCAAGCCCGCCGCCAAATTCACCGGTGATTGCAAGCTGGTCATCATTTGCCAGCGCAATCGTCAAATGATCACCGAAATTGGAAAAGACAACCGTCGAATCAAGAAGATGATAGCCAGCATCTGTTTTGCCGCAAATGCGCAGAAACAGATTGATTTTGGCAGGCGCAAGAACCGTTATCATTGATTTAATTTGGTGGTAAATTCGGCTTTGAGTTCGTCTTCGGCGGCAATTGTCAGCGCATATTGCCATTTGAAACGCGCCTCGGCATGGCGGCCAATTTCCCAATAAGCATCACCAAGATGACCCGTAATGACCGCATCCATTGGTTCAAGAATGGTTGCCTGTTCCAAAAAGGCAACGGCAAGATCATAATTGCCAAGCTTGTAATGCACCCATCCAAGCGAATCGACAAAATAGCCGCTTCGAGGGCGCAGCCGCACCGCCTGTTCAATCAGCTTGATGGCGTCATCAAGATTGCGCCCATCATCGGCCCACCAATAGCCAAGATAATTCAGCGTATAAGGGTCATTTGGGTTTTTTTCCAATGCGGCTTTGAAACTATCTTCGGCAAGCTGGTCTTGTTCAAGCTGTTCATAGGCAATGCCAAGATTGCGATCAAGATCACCCGAAGCAAAGCCAAGATCAATCGCGGCAAGATAGGCATCACGCGCTTTTTCATATTGATCCGACATCCGGTAAAGATCGCCAAGTTCTTTTCGCAAAAGCGCATTATCACCGTCCTTATCAACGGCGGTTTGCATCAAGGCGATGGCACCGGTCATATTGTCTTTGCGTTCAAGATCGACCCGTAACAATAATTGTGGTTGCCCCCAAGCCCCCGCAACATCAATGGCGTCAAGCTTGGTAATGGCGGCTTGATATTGCTCCATTTCATAGAGCGCTTGTGCCAGCAGAAAGCGGGCACTGTCGATTTGCGGATCAAGATATAATGCCAGACCAAGCCGTGCATTCAACATGCCGCTAGATTGCGACTGGCTGTTGATCAAGCTTGTATCAATGATTCCAGCGGCAATATGGCTTGCAATCTTTGATGGTTTGGTTTGGCTTGAAAGCTGGCTTTGCACCGCCTGCTTGTTAAATCCAGCGGGAAGGCGGTCGATCAATTGCGCCATTTTTGCAGCTTCGCCATGGCGGGCATAAAGACTGGCAAGCTGAAGCAGAATTTGGGATGGTAAATTCTGGTGACCGAACAGCTTATCAGCGAATGCACGCATTTCAGCATCATCACCAAGATGCGCGGATAGGCGGGCCGCTTGCATGGTAAAAACGGCAGGCATATCTTGTCCGACGGGCGTGCTGGCCTTGCCGATTTTCAGCAGATGCGACAATCCGGCAGCGCCCTGCCCCTTGGCGGCTAACGCCCATGCCTTGATCACGGCGGCAACGGGCTGGGCATCAAGATTCTCGGCAATATGATCGGCCAGAACCAAAACCGCATCCCAATCTTCAAGCAAAACTGCCTTTGCGGTTGCTGGCTCGCTGGCATAGCTGGTGGTGAGGTTCAGCACTTCCATATTGCGGGCAAGCGCCGCGGCGGCATCAATATGACCAAGCTGATATTGCGTGTAAAAAGCCTGTTGCAACAGATTTGCGTTATTGCGATCAAAATTTAGCGCCGTCAGGTAAAATTCAGCTGATGCATCAACATCACGGAAATACAGCGCTTGGCGTGCGGCCAGAAAATTTGCGGCAATTGTGCCCTGAGCTGGTTCAAATTTTGTTGACGCAACCGATTTTGGCGATGGCATGGTGCTACAGCTTGCGGTCAGGATCATGCCAACAAGCAGCAGCCAATGCCGGTTTTTCAACCGCCGTCGTGACGGGGTTTCGGCCCCCGTTATTTCATTTAGATTGCCCAAAGTCACCCTCACATATTGGGGTAATTTGGCCCGCCTCCACCCTCGGGGCTGACCCACACAATATTTTGTGATGGGTCTTTGATATCACAAGTTTTGCAATGAACACAATTTTGTGCGTTGATTTGCAATCTTGGATCGCCACCATCGTCATTTCTGACAATTTCATAAACGCCAGCCGGACAATAGCGCTGTTCAGGCGCATCATATAGCGCCAGATTATGGCCAATCGGAACAGACGCATCCTTTAAGGTAAGATGGGCAGGCTGATTTTCTTCATGATTCGTGCCAGATAAAAAGACCGATGAATTACGGTCAAAACTGATAATACCATCAGGTTTGGGATAGTCAATTTTCGGCGCGTCGCTTGCCAGTTTTAAATTGTCATGGTCGGCATGATGCCGCAATGTCCATGGCGCCTTGCCGAAAAACAAATAGGTGTCAATCGCCGCATGGGCAAGGCCAAGCCAAAGACCCTTGGCAAAACCGGGACGAATATTACGAACCTTGTAAAGTTCGGCCCATAGCCAGCTATCTTCCAACCGGCTTGCATAGCTTGTTGGCTCATCACCGGCCTGCAATGTTTCAAGAGATTCAAAAATGGCTTCGGCGGCAAGCATGCCCGATTTCATTGCCGTATGGGTGCCTTTGATTTTCGGAACATTCAAAAAGCCTGCGGTACAGCCAACAAGACAGCCGCCCGGGAAGGTTAATTTCGGTACAGATTGGAATCCCCCTTCATTTAGCGCCCGTGCGCCATAGGAAACGCGCCGCCCGCCAATAAATATATCGCGAACCGCCGGATGATTCTTGAAACGCTGAAATTCTTCAAAAGGCGAGAGATGCGGATTGCTGTAATCAAGCCCAACAACATAGCCAACAGCAACCTGATTGCCATTGAGATGATAAAGGAACGACCCGCCATAAGTATCGCTTGCTAATGGCCAGCCAACCGAATGCCAAGCAAGGCCAGCTTTGGCTTTTTCCGGATCAATATCCCATAATTCTTTAATGCCAATGGCAAAGGTTTGCGGGTCTTTGCCTTCACGAAGGTCAAATTTGTCAAACAGGTTTTTGGTTAAATGGCCACGACAGCCTTCGGCAAAAATTGTCTGTTTGGCGTGCAATTCCATTCCGCGCATATAATTGTCGGTAGGATTGCCATCCTTGCCAATGCCCATATCGCCGGTTGCCACGCCTTTGACCCGGCCTTGATCATCATACAGGATCTCGGCTGCGGGAAAGCCGGGATAGATTTCAACGCCAAGCGCTTCGGCCTGTTCACCAAGCCAGCGGCAAAAATTACCAAGCGAAATAATGTAATTGCCATGATTATTCATGCTTGGCGGAGTTGGCATGCGAAAGCTGCCAGTTTCGGTCAGAAACATGAATTTATCGGCGGTGACTGGCGTATCGAGCGGCGCGCCGCGTTCTTGCCAATCGGGAATCAATTCGTTCAGGCTTCGCGGTTCAAGAACGGCACCTGACAGAATATGAGCGCCAATCTCGCTTCCCTTTTCGATCAGACACACTTCGATGTTTTTGCCAGCTTCATTGGCCAGCTGTTTCAGCCGGATTGCCGCTGACAGACCCGATGGCCCGCCACCAACAATCACAACGTCAAATTCCATCACTTCGCGTTCCATCTTTATTCCCACCTATGTCTACATAGTTTTAAATTGCAGCCGGCTTTATGTTACCATAAGAAGCCTTGAAACCGGCTTCAAGCTAATTGATCTCATTGGCCAATTGATCTAGTTGGATGTCCATGCAAGATTGATATTGCGCATTTTTGCCCTGATGAAACAACCAAAATTCGACGGATTTTTATATGTTGGCACAAAATGATGACCGAAATGAACTGATTGCGATGCTGGCATGGCAATTGGATATGGGCATCGACGAGGCTTTGCTTGATCACTCCCAAGCTGATGCGGTGCCATTGCGGCTTGATCAGCTTTTGGCTGTTGCCGCACCGGTTACCAATCAAGATGCCAGCCAAACAGTGATCAGCGATGCGGCGCCGCAACCGCCGATGAATGCCCCAATGGCAAATTCTTTAGGGGCAAATTCTTTAGGGGCAGCCCCCTCCTCGGCAAACCCCGCCGATAAAATCATTGCCGATGGCGCGGCGCTTGCTGGCATCACCAGCCTTGCCGATCTGCAATCAGGTCTGGCCAAGCTTGATGATTGCCCGTTGAAACATACCGCCAGTAATCTGTGTTTTGCCGATGGCAATCCGGGCGCGCGCCTGATGATTATTGGCGAGGCACCGGGCCGTGATGAAGACCGGATGGGAGTGCCATTTGTCGGCGCCGATGGCCAGCTTCTTGATAAAATGATGGCCTCAATTGGCCTTGATCGGGCGTCGGTCTATCTAACTAATCTTTTGCCATGGCGACCACCTGGCAATCGCAGCCCAACCGCTGAGGAAACGGCGATGTTGTTGCCGTGGCTGTTTCGCCATGTCCAGCTTGCCAAGCCTGAAATTATTCTGCTTTTAGGTGGGGCGGCGGCTAAATTGGTATTGGGCAGCCATGATGGCATCATGAAATTGCGCGGTCATTGGCGCGATGTTGATTTTGGCGATGGTATGCCGCGTCCGGTTCTGGCCAGCCTTCATCCGGCTTATTTGCTGCGTTCGCCTGCGCAAAAACGCCTTGCGTTTGAAGATCTGCTTTTGCTGGCAAAACGGCTTGCTTCCACTCAGCCAAATGACGAATCAGGTTGATCCGCCAGCGGCTGCAAGGTAGGACATAAATGTGGGTTTAATTGACGATGATGATTACCAGCCAACGCCATAACGCAAGGGCCTTACCATGAGTTTCAATGCACCCGCCGATTTTGCAAAAAAGATGTTTCGGGTTCCGCTGCCCATCATGACACTTCGCATGATGTTAAGCCGCCGCCATGCAAATAATGCCGGTTCAAATGCGGTTGGCCGCTATTATATGCGGCTATTTTTGCCGGTGATTGCCATGTTTGTTTTCATGGGGCCAGCGATCGCCCTATCCCTGCCAGAACCGTTGAATGCAGCCGATGTTATTCAATATAAGCGCCTTATTGAATTGCAGAAAAACGGCAATATGAAACAGGCAATCCGCGAAATGGGCCGATTGAAAGATCCGGTTTTAAAAGGTCATGTGCTGGCGCAGCGATATCTTCACCCAACCGCATGGCGCTCAAGCTATAAGGAATTATCCAGCTGGCTTGCCGCCTATAATGATCATCCGGATGCAAGCCGAATTTATTGGCTTGCCAAACGGCGCAAACCGAAAAATGCGCGCAGCCCAAAAGCGCCAAAACCTGGTTATTTGAATGGCTATGGTCAAGCTGGCGCGCATGGCTATCGGCCACGCATTCCGGCAAGCAATGCTGGTCGCGCCTCGCCAACGCGAACCGCGTCGATTGCCCGTTCGATCCGGCGGGCAATTCGTCGAGGCTGGCCATCGGGTGCGCTGGATATTGTCAATGATCCACAGAATAAACGCTATTTGACCGGTGCCGAAGAAGGCCAGCTTCGTGGTGAGATTGCGCATGCCTATTTTATTTTTGGTGTTGATTCAAAGGCCATCCGACAGGCCCGCTATGCGATTGGCATTGGACGGGAATATGCACAGCTGGCTTATTGGGCAGGCGGTCTTGCATCATGGCGAAGCGGTCAGATTGATCTTGCTGGCCAGTTTTTCCGGACGCTTGCCAATCTTGCCGAAGCCAATCCGGGCGAACGAAGCGCGGCTGCCTATTGGGCGCACCGTGTTGAAATGCGCCAAGGACGCCCGCTTGAGTCGATCCGTTATCTTGAAGTTTCGGCGCGTGAAATTGACAGTTTTTATGGTGTCGTTTCGCGTCATGCGCTTGGCCAGCAGATCAATATTTCGTTTGACCTGCCTGAAATTGATGCCGGTTTTTATAGCTGGCTTAGCGCCCGCCCGGGCGGGAAACGAATTTTCGCGCTTTTACAGCTTGGCGAAACCCATTCGGCCGAGCGTGAATTGCGCTATCTCTGGATGGAAATGCCCGAACAATATCGCCTTGGGGTGATGCGCTTTGCGTCCGAAAACGGCATGGCGGGATTGTCATTTCGGGTTGCTGAAATCATTCGCAAAGATACAGGTGTCAGCTGGTATGGCGCGCTTTATCCGCATCCGCAATTCAAGGTCGATTATGATATTGACGAAGCGCTTGTTTGGGCGATTTCACGCCAGGAATCAGGCTTTAATCCACGCGCCAAAAGCAGCGCCAAGGCCGCTGGCCTGATGCAGCTTATGCCCGCGACAGCTTCATTCATTGCGCGCGATCGGGGTTATCGTGGCCGCAAAAAACACCAGCTTTTTGAACCTGAGCTCAATCTTGAGCTTGGTCAAAACTATATTCAGCATCTGCTTGATGAACCGCTTGTCGAAAGCTCGCTAATCCGGCTTTTGGCGGCTTATAATGGTGGGCCGGGTAATTTGCGCAAATGGCTTGGTAAGGTTGATCATCAGGATGACCCATTTTTGCTGGTCGAATCAATGCCAGCGCGTGAAACGCGTTACTATGTTAAAAATGTCATCTCCAATCTTGGCATTTACCGGCAACGTTTTGGCGAGACAACGCCTGCCTTGTCAGGTCTTGCTGCTGGCAATGGTGGTACATTCGTGCCAAGTGCGGCGATTGACAAAGCTCTGGTGAATTAGCTGACGCGATAAATCTAACATGCTGGCAAGGCCGGACGGACGGCCACCAGATGATGAAAGGCAAAATAAATGGATCATGATAAGCGAATTGATAAATCGATCACATTTGTGCCGGTGAATATAGCCATTTTAACGGTGTCGGATTCGCGCAAAGCCGATGATGATCGTTCGGGTGATCTGCTGGTCGGGCGGGTTCAGGAAGATGGGCATAATCTGGCCGGACGCGCCATTGTAACCGATGATTTTGACGCCATCACCAAACAGCTTGCTAGCTGGGTTGAGGATAAAGCTGTTGATGTGATTGTGGCCACTGGCGGTACGGGTCTGACGGGGCGTGATGGCACGCCCGAGGCGTTTCGGGCGATTTTCGAAAAAGAAATCGAAGGGTTTGGCGAGTTATTTCGCTATATTTCCTTTGCCAAAATTGGCACATCAACGGTGCAGTCACGCGCCGTGGCTGGCGTTGCTGGTGGCACCTATCTATTTTCGCTTCCGGGTTCACCATCGGCCTGCCGCGATGGGTGGGATGAGCTTTTGCGCTATCAGCTCGATATTCGTCACCGGCCGTGTAATTTTGTTGAAATCATGCCGCGCCTTGCTGAATCGCCAACCCAGCGCCGTGGTGGCTAATGCCTGATCTTGACCATGAACGGCAATTCAACGCGCCGGTCATTGGCATTGACGAGGCCGGACGGGGGCCGTGGGCGGGGCCGGTTACGGTAACGGCAATCTGGCTTTGCCCATCTGCCTATGCTGCGCTTCCTGTCGGTATTGATGATTCCAAAAAAATAAAGCCGCTGCGCCGCGCCAGCCTTGCCGCCGCTTTGATGGCACCGCCACATCTTTATCATACCGTCTCGATCGAGGTTGGGCAGATTGACCAGATGGGCATTTTGAAGGCTACTTTTGCCGGCATGGTGATGGCGGCATCGGAACTGGCCGATAAAATGGTCAAGGCCGGATGGGGCGCGCCGGTTCATGCGCTTGTCGATGGTAATTTACTGCCCCCCGACATGCCGTTACCAGCAACTGCGCTGATTAAAGGGGACAGCCGGTCATTATCAATTGCGGCAGCGTCACTCATTGCCAAAACAGCGCGCGACCAAATTATGCAGGATCTTGCTTTGGTCTATCCTGATTATGGCTGGGCAAGCAATATGGGTTATGGCACCAAGGCGCATCAGGCTGGTCTTGACCAATTTGGTCTAACACCGCATCACCGGCACAGCTTTAAGCCGATCCGCCGCTATCTGGATGCTGGCGACTAGCGCCGCGACACAGCTGTCACTTTTGATCATTTTTCCGCGCCAAGGCCAGCTGGGCGGCTGCCAAGCAAGATGCCCCTATCACAAGATAGGCATGTTCAGAGGCATTTCAGCCACAATATATTGATATCGCTTTAAGAAAGCCTGATAAGTGGTTGACTTATATTGATTCTGTGATTCTTTTAGACGCATAGCGTTGGCGTCTGGCTGGCGAAAGATGAATGAAATGGGCTTGGTCTGGTGAAAGTGAATCAAATTCTACAGGGCGATTGTATCGCCAAATTGCGCAAAATTGCCGACCAGTCGGTTGATCTGGTTTTTGCTGATCCGCCGTATAATCTTCAATTGGCAGGTGATTTGTCGCGCCCCGATCAAACGCATGTCGATGCGGTCACTGATGCGTGGGATAAATTTGATTCTTTTGCGGCTTACGATGCCTTTACTGCCGCTTGGTTAACCGAGGCGCGCCGGGTGTTAAAGCCGGATGGTGCCATTTGGGTTATTGGCAGTTATCACAATATTTTCCGCGTTGGCACGATTTTGCAGAATCTTGATTTCTGGGTCTTGAATGATGTGATCTGGCGCAAAACCAATCCAATGCCAAATTTCCGTGGGCGTCGTTTTACCAATGCGCATGAAACGCTGATCTGGGCAGCAAAATCGCAAAAATCGCGTCATGTATTTAATTATGAAGCGATGAAGGCATTGAATGATGATGTCCAGATGCGCTCTGACTGGGAATTGCCCCTTTGCACCGGTAATGAACGGATCAAGGAAGATGGCAAAAAAGCCCATCCAACACAAAAGCCCGAAAGCTTGCTAGCGCGGGTCATTTTGGCCTCGACACGGCGTGGTGATGTGATTCTGGATCCGTTTTTTGGGACTGGCACAACGGGCGCTGTTGCCAAAAGGCTAAACCGGAATTTCATTGGTATTGAACAAAATGCTGGCTATGTCAAAATTGCCAAAACAAGATTGGCTGCCGTCACGCCAATTGCCTCGGATGATCTGTTGGAAACAACCCCGCGGCGTGCCTTGCCAAAGGTGCCGTTCGGCAATTTGATTGAACATGGATTATTGAAGCCTGGTGATCGTCTGTTTGATGCCAAAAAACGGTTTCAGGCCAAGGTGCGCGCCGATGGATCGCTATTTACCGACCAGAAGCAAACGGGGTCAATTCATGCCCTTGGGGCACAGCTTCAAGGGCTGCCATCTTGCAATGGCTGGAGTTTCTGGCATGTCGAGCGTGACGGTAAACCGGTTTTGATCGACCGGCTTCGTGAAAAGCTGCGCGAAGAAATCTACCCGTCAAACCCGCAATCTTAACTGGCCTTTATCGGGCATGAAAAAGGCCGCGACGCGTTGCCGCGTCACAGCCTGTTTCTCAAAGTGCCACATGATTTAGGCAGCTTGGGCTTGTGCCTTTTTTTCCAGTCGGCGAGCATGCAAAACCGGTTCGGTATAGCCTGATGGCTGTTCGATGCCCTTAAAGACAAGATCAAGCGCCGCCTGAAAAGCAATGGACTGGTCAAAATGCCCAGCCATCGGTTCATAAGATGCGTCAGCCGCATTTTGCGCATCAACGACCGCGGCCATTTCCTTCATCACATCCATAACAAGACCGGCATCACAAATTTCATGGTGAAGCCAATTGGCAATATGCTGTGATGAAATCCGCAAAGTGGCGCGGTCTTCCATCAAACCGACATTGTGAATATCGGGCACTTTCGAACAGCCAACACCCTGATCAATCCAGCGAACGACATAGCCAAGAATGCCTTGGGCATTATTGCGCAATTCGGCGCGGATATCTTCATCTGACCAATTTGGACGGCTGGCAACGGGAATCGACAAAATATCCGACCGGCTGGCGCGTGCCTTTCCTGTTAATTCGGCCTGCCGTTTGGCAACGTCAACCTCATGATAATGCAAAGCATGCAAAGTGGCGGCGGTTGGTGATGGTACCCACGCACAATTTGCCCCAGCCTTTGGATGGCCGATCTTCTGCGCAATCATATCGGCCATCATATCCGGCATGGCCCACATGCCTTTACCAATTTGCGCCTTGCCAGAAAATCCGCAAGCAAGCCCAATATCGACATTCCAATCTTCATAGGCTGAAATCCAGGCTGCGGCTTTCATATCGCCTTTGCGGATCATCGCGCCAGCATACATTGAGGTGTGAATCTCATCGCCGGTGCGATCAAGGAATCCAGTATTGATAAAGGCTACGCGTGACTTTGCCGCCCGGATACATTCTTTCAAATTAACTGTGGTACGGCGTTCTTCATCCATGATGCCAATTTTGATCGTATTGGCCGGAAGCTGTAAAAGCTGTTCGACCATATCAAAGGTTTCAACCGCAAAAGCCACTTCGTCGGGGCCGTGCATTTTTGGCTTTACTACATAGATTGAACCGGCTGGTGAATTTTGCTTGCTGGCAAAATCTGGCAGCGCCGCGGCAACTGAAATAAAGGCGTCTAAGATGCCTTCGGGGATTTCACATCCATCGGATAAAAGCACGGCTGGATTGGTCATCAAATGTCCGACATTACGAACCAGCATCAATGCCCGTCCGCGGAGTGTCTGGCTGCTGCCATCAGCGGCCGTAAAGCTTTTATCCGCATTCAGCTTGCGATTCATGATTTCACCATCCTTGGTGAAATTTGCGGTCAAGGTGCCGCGCATGATCTTGTTCCAATTGCGATAGGCAAGAACCTTGTCTTCAGCATCAACCGCAGCAATCGAATCTTCAAGATCAATGATGCTTGTCAGTGCTGATTCGACCATCACATCATTAATATGCGCCGCATCACCGGCGCCGATGGTGCCTTTGGCATCAATGATGATTTCAAGATGAAGGCCGTTCTTGATGAGGATAAGGCTGTTAGGCGCTTCGGCTTTGCCGGTATAGCCGACAAATTGGTTATTATCGGCAAGGCCTGTATGGCCATCACCCATCGCCACGGCAAGCGATCCATTGGCAATGGCAAAACCGGTTACATCATTCCAGCTGCCAGTTGCCAGCGGCACTGATGTATTCAAAAGATTGCGGGCAAAGGCAATGACCTTGTTGCCGCGAACCGGATTATAGCTGTCTGTTTTTCCGGCACCATCGGCGTCATTAATGGCATCGGTTCCGTACAGCGCATCATAAAGGCTGCCCCAACGCGCATTGGCGGCATTCAGTGAATAACGTGCATTGGTGATTGGCACGACAAGCTGTGGGCCTGCAATGGTAGCAATTTCAGGATCAACATTGCTGGTTTCGATTTCGAAATCGCCACCATCGGCATGAAGATAGCCAATGTCACTTAAAAATGACTCATAGGCGACAGGATCAATGCCGTCATCGCTATGCGCCTTTAGCCAGTCATTAATCTGGTTTTGCAGCGTTGCTCTTGTTTCCAAAAGTGCCTGATTTTTTGGCGCGAGATGATGCGCCGCCTGATCAAAACCGTTCCAGAAATCCGTAGGCGTAATGTTGGTGCCAGCAAGAATTTCGTCATTTACTAAATCATAAAGAACCGTGGCAATGGTTAAATTGCCATGGATGGTAACATCTGACATTATTTGCTCCGCTTTAGCAGGCAACCCGTGACTTTCATCGGGAAGGGGGGCATGGATGAAATTTTGTCTTTTTTAACCGAAGCGGCTTGTTGTTTCAAGTTGCAAGGCGCGTGTTTTACCGGAAATTGCTATATTTCTGGGAGTCGCTTATCTGTGTTTGGCTGTTGATGGCCAAGTTGATCAAGATTGCTGGTTTTAAGGCCGCTGCCATTTCAGCCCAGCGCCAGCCAGCGCGTCTTCGATTTGACCAACAAGCCGGTTTAGAATTGCCGGCGTTTTGCCTTCGGCGCGGGCGACAAGTGCGGCCTCGGTATTTGAGGCTCGGACAAGCCACCAACCGTCATCGGTTCGCACTCTCACGCCATCAATCAGGCTTAAGCTATCGTCGCCAAACCGCGTTTTTGCTTCATCGG
>UPTG01002684.1_pt1 | contig 11947 bp, 20 predicted proteins | sample 2160121 | NCBI WGS metagenome assembly UPTG01 (sample SAMN06266255, study PRJEB28933) | marine metagenome | isolation source: Columbia River Estuary | place: USA:Columbia River Estuary, USA | collected 2014-07-27 | reverse complement strand
AAATCATATAACCTTTTAAGCGTTGGATCTAATGCTAAGATCAAAAAAGAAGGAACCAACGAGGAATATATTATCGCTAGTTTATCATTAATGCCAGCCGATAAGGTTGAAGGCGTTAATTTATGTGCTATGGCAATTTTGGCAGGCTGTAAGCAACCCTGTTTAGAATCGGCGGGCCGTGGATCTATGCCAACTGTCATTGACGCCCGGACAAGAAAAACAGAACTTTATAGAGATAACCGGGCTGCTTTTATGTCAATGGTACGGGGTGATATTTTTGCATTTATTGAAGACTGTAAAAGATACGGGGTAAAGCCTGCGATCCGATTAAATGTAATAAGTGATATTAACTTTATGCCAATAATTAAAGAGTTTCCAGAGGTTCAATTTTATGATTATACAAAAGTTATATCAAGACATAAAAAAGACATACCAGAAAATTATCATTTAACCTTTAGTTATTCAAACAAACCAAAATATAGAAAACTTTTTAAACCTGTATGGAATACGCGATTTAATATTGCCGTTGTTTTTAAGGGTAAAGAGTTACCGGAAACTTACAAAGGCCGTAAAGTTATAAACGGTGATATTTCGGATCATAGGTTTTTAGACCCTGCCGGCGTTGTTGTTGGTCTACTTGCTAAAGGTAAAGCCAAAAAAGATAATTCAGGCTTTACAATTGATTTACAAACTATTTAAGGGGGTTTCAAGTTATGTTAGAAAATTTATTATTAGATCTATTTATTTTAATTTGTGCGATGATTGGTCTAGCTTGTGCATTAATTCCATTTTATAAAGGGATCAACGACGAAATAAACGAACGCTTTAAAGAGGATATTAATAAAAATAAGTAATACTAAGGCCTTACTCAATGCGAGATCGTCCAAAATACAGCAAATTTGGGCGTCGTTTTGTAAGGCTTTACACTAAAAAACATTAGATCTAGTGTTTTTTACTGTAAGACAGGAAAATTTTATAACTATATAAGGATAAAAAAAAATGAATAAAATCATTATTGATATGCCGACCCCTGAACTATCGGAGGCCGTAAAAAATGAAATGTTAAAAAATACAGAGACTAAGGAGCCTAGGGACCCCGTAAAAACGAAAAATTTTTTACCACCAATAAGTCAAGACGATATTGAAAATGTTTTAGGTGATCTTAGCTTTGAGATGTCGAACTTTAATTCCGATCAAAAGGATAATAGTGTCTATTGGGCGTTATCTCACTCTTATGACATAATAACGGGCCTTAGAGAGGCCATAAAGCCGGAGGTAGTTGAATGGTTAAGAGACTAACAGATCAAGGGCCCAGTAATGGGCGTAATTGGATACCCTTAAAAGAAGTATTATTGATCGATTGTGCTGTCGAGTTAAGAAATATGCAAAATCGTTACTTTGACGCTGATTTTGAGGGTAACATAGAGGAAGCTAAGTTTTATAAGAACAAAGCTAAAGAGTATCAAAGATTAGTTGACAATAGCGTTGAGCATACAGTTAATTTTTGAGGAAAATCAATAACTTATAGGGCCTTTTTCTTATTCTTACTAGTAATACGGAAGAGGTCCTTTCACCGGAGAAATATATAATGACAAATCCCAATAATAATAAACACTTTAATGATGAAGCACTACGGATTAATAGGATCTTGAAGCGGGAGAATGACGCTTTAAGTGAGATTGTAGACGAGTTCGAAGACTTCCTATTAAATATAAATACCCAATGGGAAGACGACAAGCAGTCTCAAAGGCTACAAGATATGATAATAAAAGTAAGGAGTAGAGATGGAAAATAAACCTCTAATAAGCAGACTAGCGAAAGTATATAAAGAGACTGAATATACATACTTCGTACTAGACGGTACGACAGGAGAGACTATAATCTCTGGTCTAACAGAACTTGATGCTAGAATACATTCAATGAAGAATGATGATTGGTCTATAGGACGGGAGGACATTAACAATGAAGACTGATATAAACGGTGTACCGTGGACTTATGAAAATAAGGATATACTGGCGTTTGACGAGCCTACTATAGAGAACAATCATACTGACCTATTAGACAGACTCAAGGAAGAAAAAGAGTTAATCGAATGGAACATAATGAGCAACGAATCAGACTTAGAGGTCTTAACACAAAAGATAAGGAGTCTACAATATGAGATGTAAATGTTGTGATAATGTTTTAAACGAATGGGAGTCTAAAGCTAGAGAGCCTACAGATAAATCTAAGTTTGTTGACTTATGCTCTGTCTGTAGGTACTACTCTAACCCCTACACTTGGCTAGATGATGATGAGATTATAAATAAAGAAGATATTAGGGTTGACTCAGATTAACAAGTATGATAAAATATTACTATAGATTCATCTAAAGTGATAATCATTATGGTTATTACTTTAGGTAAATCTAAAGACCTAAGTTAGTACTTGAGACCGCTAACTTAGGTTTATTTTTCTAGGTCTCTAGGATATAACAATTATGATAACTAAAGGTATAGCAAAGTATGTCTATCTAGACAGTACTGAAAAATTCAATGGTGAAGATACTGGTAAGTACACGCTTACTGTCGCCCTTGATGATAAGGAAGCTAAGGCACTAGAGAAAGAGGGTGTCAAGGTTAGGACTATTCAGACAGAAGATGGAGGGTCTTACCAAGCCCGTAAATTTTCTACTAAGTATCCTCTATCCTTTGATATGGTAAAAACCTCAGACGGTGAAGCTATCGGACACGATTTCGGGGCTGAGTCTAAGGTTGAGATACTATGGAAAAAGGGGAATGAACACCCCCAACACGGGTTCGCTACTTACCTAACTGCGGTTAAGGTTAGTGAGCGTACTGAAGGCTATAAGTCTGCTGACGAAGAAACGAATGAGTTCTTCGCCTAACCCCTCTACTTTTGTAGAGCATAAGCCCTGCCCTGCCTGTAGAGATACAGGTGGGGACAGAGCAGGTGATAACCTTTCGGTCTACTCTGACGGACACGGTTATTGTAATGCCTGTGGACACTATGAGAAGAATGCTCAAGAGCCTACAGACACTAATTTTAACGAGGAGAAAGTATCAATGCAAAGTGTAACACCACGAGGCACAAGTGGGGCAACGATTAAAGATAGAAGGATATCCTCTGACATCACTAAGAAATTTGGTGTAACGGTAAGCTACGACAAAGGTGGTAAGATAGACAAACATTACTATCCATACTACGACTCAAAAGATAGCAATAACTTAATTGGCTACAAAGAGAGAACTGTCGCAACTAAAGAGTTTCAGATTATTGGAACTAATAAAGGTTCTGGTCTATTCGGACAGAATGCTAATCGTTCGGGTGGTAAGTATCTAACAATCTGTGAGGGCGAGATAGATGCCCTTTCTGTGAGCGAAATGTTTGACGGCAAGTGGCAGGTTGTCTCATTGAAGAACGGGGCTAATTCAGCCGCTAGGGACGTTAAGGAGAACTTAGAGTATATCGAGTCCTTTGATAATGTGGTCTTATGTTTCGACCAAGACCAAGCAGGTTTCCAAGCAGTTAAAGATGTACAGGATATTATATCTGTCGGTAAGCTCAAGGTCTGTAAGTTGCCTATGAAAGATGCCAATGAAATGTTAATCAACAGTAAGATTAAAGAGTTCACCAATGCTTGGTGGTCTTCTGAGTCTTACACACCTGCGGGAATAGTCAAGGGTATAGACACTTGGGAACATCTTCTAAAAGATGAGAACCTCGTCAATATTGATTATCCGTGGGCAGGTCTTAACAAACTAACCTATGGCTTTAGGTCTAAGGAACTGGTAACTATAACGAGTGGTTCGGGTATGGGTAAGACTAGTGTCGTTAAGGAACTAGAGGCATACATACTTGATAAGACTGACGATAACCTAGCTATCATTCACTTAGAGGAATCTATTGAGCGTAGTGTTAAAGGCTTGATGTCTATCGAAGCTAACTCACCTATTCACATACCACAGTATGAGAGAGAGTTAAGCCCCGAAGATAAAAAGGCTCTATGGCAGAAATCGGTAGGCGATAAGAATGTATACTTCTATGACCATTGGGGTAGTATGTCGGAAGACTCACTACTTAATGTGATTAGAACTTATGCTAAATCTTTTGATTGTAAGTGGATTGTTCTCGACCATCTATCTATTGTTGTAAGTGATCAAGACGGTGTTTTAGATGAAAGAAAGGCAATTGACGCTATTATGACTAAGCTAAGAAAGATAGTACAGGAAACTGGAGTAGGTTTATTTCTTATATCTCATCTCAGAAGGCCACAAGGTAAGGCACACGAAGAAGGTGGTCAGGTGAGCCTATCAGAGCTTAGAGGTAGTGCCGCAATCGCCCAACTGTCTGACATTGTTATAGGCTTAGAAAGGAACCAACAAGCAGACGATCCGATTATCCGTAACCAGACTACTCTTAGGGTAATTAAGAATAGGTTTTCAGGGCTAACTGGAAAGGCCTGTAGATTGTTTTATGATAGTGAGACAGGAAGATTATCGGAGGTGTTTGATGACGAAGGCCTTTTTTGATATAGAAACTGACGGGCTTGAAGCTACTCGAGTACATTGCATATGTGCAATGCTTGACAACGATGAGCCTACTGTATACAACTTTATAGGAGGAGAAGCCAATGGACTTTTTCGAAAATGGTTGGCATCAGAGAATGTCGACACTCTTGTGGGACACAACATTATTAATTTTGATGTTCCTATTCTGCGTAGGATTACTGGGATGGATTGGTCTTTTAATTTACGGGACACTCTCGTACTTAGCAGACTATATAACCCTAGCCTTGATGGTGGACATAGTCTAAGGTCTTGGGGTGAGAGGCTTGGTGATTATAAAGATGACTATCAAGGTGGATGGGAAGAGTATAGCCACGAGATGTTAGAATATTGTAAGCAAGATGTAAGGGTTACTAAAGCTCTTTACAATCATTTTGTTAAACATTTAACTTTTTCTGATGCAGTTAAGCTAGAACATACAACGGCTGAGATTATTAAGCAACAGACCGACAACGGTATGATACTTAATGAAGAGCGTGCGTATGAACTACTAGCTGAAATGAAGGAGAAGGTCCTAGACATAGAGGATGAGGTACACGAAAGATTTAAACCTCTACCTGTATGGATAGACTTACCACATCCTAAAGATAAATGTAAGAATAAAGATGGTAGTATCTCTAAGAGGTATCAAGCACAGTTAGATAAGGGTGCACACTTTAGAGATTGTGACTGGGGATACTATGAGTACCCTGAGTTTAACTTAGGCTCAAGGCAACAGATAGCTAAGTACCTCCAGCACTTCGGTTGGAAACCTAAATCTTTTACTGAGAAGGGTAATCCTATCGTAGACGAGAAGGTGCTTAAGACTGTTAAGATACCTGAGGCACAGTTGATTGTAGATTACTTGACGATTACCAAGCGTGTTGCTATGGTTAAGAGTTGGGTAGAAGCTATTGATGAGCGTACTGGTCGAGTACACGGAAGAGTAAACCCTTGCGGTGCGGTGACTGGTAGGATGACACACTCTAAGCCTAACTGTGCTCAAGTCCCTGCGACTAGGCACGGAAAGGACGGTAAAATACTTTGGGGTTTTGAGGGTGGCTATGGTGCTGACTGTAGAGACTTGTGGACTGTCCCTAAGGATTATAAGTTGGTTGGTTGTGATGCTAGTGGTCTAGAACTTAGAATGTTAGCACACTATATGAATGATGATAAATACACCAATGAGATACTTAATGGTGACATTCATTCTGCTAATCAGAAGTCAGCAGGACTACAAACTAGAGACCAAGCTAAGACTTTCATCTATGCGTTCCTATACGGTGCGGGAGATGTTAAGATTGGTGAGGTAGCAGGTGGTGGTGCGAAGCGTGGGAGACATTTAAAGAAGAACTTTCTTGACAATACTCCTGCTCTAAAACAACTGCGAGAGAAGGTTTCCGAATCAAGCGGTAAAGGTTGGGTTACTGGGTTAGATGGTCGTAAGCTACACATACGCTCTCAACATTCAGCACTAAACACTCTACTACAGAGTGCAGGTGCGGTTATAATGAAGAAAGCGTTGGTACTATTGGACTCTTATGCTAGACAGTATGACTTAGATTATAAGTTCGTACTGAATGTGCACGATGAGTTTCAATGCGAGGTCAGAGAAGACCAAGCAGACTTCTTCGGAGGTCTAGCGGTAGGGGCTATCATACAAGCAGGTAAATCTTTTAAACTAAACTGTCCTTTGGACGGTGAATATAAGGTAGGTGAAACGTGGCAACAGACACATTAGTAGACGATATATATCGTATGATAGACACCAAAGAAATCCCTGATGGTGTACCTATTGAACAAGTAATAAATGACTTCGGTGAGAATGTCAAACAGATACTTAGAAACAATATCACAGAGAGTAAGTTTGATAGACGTAAGCTCCGTATGTCTAACATAGGTAAGAAGGATAGACAGTTGTGGTATTCTTATAATGGCTATAAAGGTGAGGAACTTATGCCTCACACTAGAATCAAGTTCCTCTATGGTCACTTGATTGAAGAGATGGTACTAGCCCTTACTAAACTTGCAGGTCACGATGTGACAGACGAACAGAAGCAAGCAGAAGTAGATGGTATCAAAGGCTCTATGGACTGTAAGATTGATGGTGTATTGACAGATGTTAAGTCAGCGTCACCTTATGGCTTTAAGAAATTCAAAGATGGCTCACTCATTAATGATGACCCCTTTGGATATGTAGACCAAATCAAAGGCTATGCTCATTCAGAGGGTGTGACAGATGTAGGTTGGTTAGTTATGGATAAGACTAACGGACATCTAACATACCTAAAGTATGATATGGCCGATGAGTCTCAATGGTACTGGTCGAAGTTAAACTTTTTCTCTATAGAAGAAAGAATTAAAAATATAAAGAGAGTAGTTAAATCTGAGACACCGCCTGAGAGATGTTATAAACCAATTGCTGACGGTAAGTCAGGTAATATGAAGTTAGCAGTTGGATGTAGTTACTGTGCTTACAAACACGAATGTTGGGGTAAAGACTTAAGAACCTTTATCTATTCGACAGGACCTCGATACTTAACTGAGGTCAAGTTTGTTCCGTCTGTTTTAGAGGTAGATGCTGATGGCAACAAAATTTCGCAGTAAGCTAGAGAAAGAATGTTCCTTAGCGTTAGGAAAGGAATGGAAATATGAGCCTTGTAGGATAGCCTATACTATCCGAAAGAACTATACTCCTGACTTTGTTAAGGGTAAGTATCATATAGAAGTTAAAGGGTTCTTTAGGAGCGGGGATAGACAGAAGTATAAATCAATTGCTGAACAGATGAGATTCGAAGGCAAGGAGTTAATATTTCTGATGCCCCGCCCCGACTCTAAGGTAGCTAAGGGTAACAAGATAACCTATAGAAAATGGTGTGAGAAGTACGACATCAGAATATTTTCAACTAAAGAAATTAAGGAACTAAAGAAATGGACGAAGATAACATAAATCCTAACCATTATAAACAAGGTAATATTGAGGTCATAGATTTTATCTTAGATCAAGAAATGGATTATCTTACTGCCAGTATTACTAAATACATTTGTAGATGGAGATTTAAAAACGGACTAGAAGATTTAAAGAAAGCTCGTTGGTTCTTAGACAAACTCATAGAACACGAGGGAGGACAATATGGCCCTAACTCTGAGTGAACTTAAAGAACGTATAGTACAAGAAGCAATTGATCCCTGTACGTTATGTGAGATATTAGACATAACAACAGAAGATATTCTTCACGAGTTTGAAGATAAACTGATAGATAAACGAGAGGAGTTTGACGATAATGATGATGATACCTACTGAAAACTTTATCTTTCTTATATTAGTATTGCTTACAATGGGAGGATTCTTATTGTGGAGACACGGTACTAAATGTTATGATAGAGGGATAACTGATGCTGTTCAGATGCACAGAAACGGAAGACTGAAATATAATACTTACTTAGATGACGATGGAAGCAAGATGCTGAACATTGAAATAGACCCAATGGAGGATGAATAAATTGAATAAATTACCAAACGATTACCAAAACTTTATTGCCCTTAGCAGGTACGCACGATGGCTACCTGAGAAGAAGCGGAGAGAGACTTGGAAAGAAACCGTTGCTAGATACTTTGATTTTATGGAGCAACATTTAAAAGAAAATACAAACCAAGAGTTAGTACCTAAGACTAGGAAAATACTTGAGGAAGCAGTATGTAACTTAGAAGTTATGCCTAGTATGAGAGCTCTTATGACCGCAGGTCCTGCCTTAGCTAAGAATAATATAGCAGGGTACAACTGTGCTTACCTTAGTGTAGACCATCCTAAAGCATTTGATGAATGCCTATTCGTTCTGATGCACGGTACTGGAGTAGGCTTTAGTGTTGAGAGACAAGCAGTTAATAAACTACCTGAAGTCCCTACAGATATGGTAGATATAGATGATGTCATCGTAGTCCAGGATTCTAAGGAAGGGTGGCAGTCTGCATTCCGTAAGCTGATTACTTATTTATATGATGGTGAGATGCCTAAGTGGGACTTCTCTAAGGTTAGACCTAAGGGTGCTAGACTAGCTACCTTTGGTGGCAGGGCTAGTGGACCAGAGCCTCTACTTGACTTGTTTAACTTTGCTACTAACATCTTTAAAGAAGCAGGTGGTCGTAAGCTGACTAGCTATGAGTGTCACCGTATGATGTGTAAGATTGCAGAGGTAGTTGTAGTGGGCGGTGTTAGACGAAGTGCCCTAATATCTCTATCTAACCTTACTGATGAGCGTATGCGTAATGCTAAGAGTGGTCAATGGTGGTCTGATACACCAGAGATGGCTCTAAGTAATAATAGTGTATGCTATACAGAGAAACCTGATATTGGTATCTTTATGAAAGAGTGGACGTCTTTATATGAGTCTAAGTCTGGTGAGCGTGGTATCTTTAACAGAGAAGCCGCTATCAAACAAGTAGCTTCTATTGGTAGACGTGATACTGAGCACGACTTCGGTTGTAATCCTTGTAGTGAAATCATACTGAGAGATGGACAGTTCTGTAATCTTACTGAAGTAGTAGTAAGAGCAGAAGACACGCAGAAGGATATACTCCGTAAGGTCAGACTAGCTACTATACTGGGTACATTCCAAGCATCACTTACTAACCTTAAGCGTTTACGCCCTAAGTGGGTACACAATACAGAAGAAGAAGCACTATTAGGTGTATCTCTTACTGGTATTATGGATAATGAGTTTATGAATGGCGGTAGCAAAGATAGAGGTTACTATGGTAAGAAAAGTTTACCTGACTTCTTATCTGACCTTAGGAAAGAATCTGTTGAAGTTAACAAGCATTGGTCAGAGCTTCTAGGAATTAGCCAAGCTACTGCTACTACTGCTATTAAACCTAGTGGTACAGTCAGTCAGTTAGTTGATAGTGCTAGTGGTATTCATACTAGACATAGTGATTACTATATCCGTAGGGTTAGAGCAGATTCTAAAGACCCTATAGCACAACTTATGGAAGACCAAGGCATACCTGCTGAAGCTGATGTAATGAAACCTAACAGCGTTAAGGTATTCTCCTTCCCTATGAAAGCTCCTAAGGGTGCTGTGACTAGGAATGAAAGGAATGCTATCGAACAACTAGAGCTATGGCTTATGTATCAAAGATACTACTGTGAGCACAAGCCTAGTGTAACGATTAGTGTTAGAGAACACGAGTGGATGGAAGTAGGTGCGTGGGTATACAAACACTTCGATGAAGTATCAGGTGTTAGTTTCCTACCTCACTCTGACCACACATATCAACAAGCACCATATGAGGAGTGTGATAAGAAGACACACGATGCTCTAGCTAAGAAGATGCCTAAAGCAGTAGACTGGGATTTGATTAGTGAGTATGAGCTTACAGATATGACAGTAGGCACTAAGACTTTAGCGTGTACTGGTAGTGTTTGTGAACTTGTTGATTTAGTTGAAGAAGAGAGGGACATAGAATGATACAGACTATATTATTAATAATAGCGTTACAAGTTGTTGTCATTAACTTATCAGGTTGTAGTACATTACAGGATAAAATGGATGAGCAACAACAACAGTTAAAGTGTTCTCCTCCAAACAGTATTAATTGTTCGGGGTGGGAGGTATGAAAATACTAGAGAACATTTTATATACCGCTTATTTTATGGCGGGGATGATTTCTACAGGGTGTTTAGTTTACATAGTGATATGGCTAAATGCTCTTAGGAAGGGGTGGCTTGTATAGCCGATTGTTTTACAAATAAAGGAGTAAAATATGTTAGAGAAACTTAAGAACGGTGCTGATGGTGCGATAGATGTAGGTATCAAACTAATCAGTTTATCAATTGTACTACAAATTATCTTTGGTCAAAAGGTAGCATTCCTAACTGGGAATGTAATTGGTTCTATATTAGATATAGTGTGGACCTTAGGTAACGCAGGACTAGCAGGTATTATTGCCGCTGGTATTGTTTGGAAGTTGCTCGATAAAGATATAACGAGTGGCGGAAAGTAAACCACCTAAAAATACTTGGGGTCTCGTCCGTATGGATGGGACTTCCAAGTTATATCGTAAACTAAAAAAACAGAAAACTAAACAACGTGATTTATGGCGTAAGGATTGGAAGAAATGATATACGAATATAAATGTAAAGACTGTGGACTCACATTTTCAGAGATGCGCAAGATGTCAGAACGACTAGACCCTATAGACTGTGAAGCCTGTGGTGGTGCTAGTGAACATATAATAAGCACGCCTATGTTTAGGACGTCAGGAAGTGGACACAGCAAAGGTGCAAGTCATAAAGGAGAGTGGAAATGATGACGGAAAAGAAGTTGATAGAATTACTGAACACAAATGAAAACTATAACTTTGTTGCTATGGATGATAAGTTCTCTAGATATGACGCTTTCGATACAGAGAATGGCATTATGTTAGAAATCAAATGCCGTAAGAAGCATTATGATGATACTTTATTAGAGAAAATGAAGTACGAATGGAATAAAGAATACGCCTTAGAAAATGACCTGTCTTTTATGTATGCAGTTAGTATGCCTTATAAAGCAGGACACAAGATTTATCTCTTTGACCCCATCATTATGGAAGAGGAAGATGAATATGATTTTAAATGGCACACACGAAAGCTACCCGCTCAGACAGAGTTCTCTAGAACTGAGTGGATAGATAAAGAAGTTGGTTATTTGAATGTTGAAGACGCACTTGCTGTCTTACAACAGAAGATTAGTCACTAGAGACCGTATCTACCGCCTATCCGTGACCTATTAGGAGGACCTGCAGATACTGTAGGCTTCCTACGAACACCTCTACTACTGCGTCTCTTAGGACCGCTACTCATCATACCTACTGATTTTCTTGGGGTAGGCCTTGGTGGCGGCGGTTTTTTTGTAACTGTAGGTCTAGGAGGAGGTAACTCCTTTTCAGCCGCAGCTTTTATTTGTTCTTGTATCTGTGCTAATGCTGTAGCAGATGTTCCTACAGGTGTTGATGTCGGTTGAGTAGGAAATGTTTCTGGTCTTATTCTAACAGGAGGTTCTGATAATGTATCGTATGGAGTCTCCTTCCAATAATCTTTCCAATACTCAGTAGAATTATAATCTACATCTATAGGTTTAGGAATAACTTGATTTTTGTCATAGTGTCTATCTGCACTACCCATAGAATAATTATTTAATTCTTTCTTTATTCTAGCGGGGTCTAATTGAATACCTTGTGGATTCCATTGAGTACCCCCTTTATTAATCCAGTCTGCAACTCCAGTACTGACTTTATTGTCTCCAAAGATTCCCTCTGGAAAGTTATAGTCAGCTCCTCCTGTGATACTCAACATTCCAGATTGAGGATTTACAGAATAATCCATTTTACCGCCTGTAAGAGCTACAGCATTTTTAG
>UPTG01002683.1_pt1 | contig 11954 bp, 13 predicted proteins | sample 2160121 | NCBI WGS metagenome assembly UPTG01 (sample SAMN06266255, study PRJEB28933) | marine metagenome | isolation source: Columbia River Estuary | place: USA:Columbia River Estuary, USA | collected 2014-07-27 | reverse complement strand
ACATATTAACTCTGGAAAGAGATTAAGTTCTCGCCGACGGAATAAAACTCTCAGGCAAACATACAGATGGGTACAGTAAGTTAATATGGATATTTTAAAAACCGCACTTTACAGTTTACATCAAAAGCATGGAGCTAAGTTTGTTCCATTTGCTGGGTATCAAATGCCAATTCAATATTCTAAAGGAATTATTGAGGAACACAAAAGTACAAGAGAAAATGCAGGTATTTTTGATGTGTCCCATATGGGTCAGTTATTCATTAAAGGAGATGATAAGTTGGCAAAAGATCTTGAAAAAATTTTTCCAGCTGAATTGAGTAAGGCTAAATTAAATCAATCCAAATATAGTTTTTTAATGAATGATGAAGCAGGAATTTATGATGATTTAATTATCACAAAAGTTGAAGGTGGTTTTAACATTGTATTAAATGCTGCTTGTAAGAATACAGATTTTAAACTTTTAACTAAATTGTTAGAAGATAAGTATGAAATGATTTTAAGTGAAGAGCTATCGCTTATAGCAATTCAAGGTCCTAAAGCAGTCCAAATACTAGAAAAGATAATCAATGGAGTATCAGATCTAAAATTTATGAATGGTGATACGTTTAATTATCTTAAAGAGGATATTTATATCACAAGATCAGGTTATACCGGCGAAGATGGATTTGAGATATCTATCAAAAATGAGAACGCAGAAGCGTTTGTGCAAAAACTCATAGATGAAGGGGCTAATTTAATTGGATTAGGTGCCAGAGATACCTTGAGACTAGAGGCGGGACTTTGTTTGTATGGTCATGACATGGATATTAATAAAAGCCCAGTAGAAGCAAATTTAAAATGGGCGATATCAAAAAATAGAATTCTTGAGGGTGGGTTTATTGGATGTGAAAAAATTAAATCTCAAATCGAGAAAGGAGTAAGCAAAATCCGCGTAGGTATTAAGCCAGAAGGAAGAATTATAGCCCGTGAAAAAACTTCAATATTTAGTGAGGATGATAAAAATATTGGGGAAATTACAAGTGGAACTTTTGGACCCAGCGTTCAGGCCCCAGTTGCAATGGGTTATGTAGAAAATTCATTTTCTAAAATTGATACTAAGGTTTTTTTAGAAGTGAGAGGAAAAAAATATCCGGCAATTATAAGTAATTTGCCATTTTATAAAAAAAGTTATGTGAAAGGAGCTAGTAAATGAGTGAAGTAAAATATTCTAAAGAACACGAGTGGATAAAGTTAGATGGAGACACTGCTGTTGTAGGAATTACACAACATGCAACCGAAATGCTAGGAGATATAGTTTTCGTAGAGTTACCAGAAATAGGATCTTCTGTAGTTAAAGATGGCAATGCTGGAGTTGTAGAATCTACAAAGGCTGCAAGTGATATTTATACTCCTGTATCTGGAGAAATTATCGAAAATAACCAAGCCATTGTTGACGATCCTGCAAAAGTTAATTCTGATCCAGAAAATGAAGCATGGTTTTTTAAATTAAAAATTACTGATAAGTCTGAAATGGATTCATTAATGAATAAAGAAGAATACGAAAAATTTTCAAAAGAAAGTGGTAGTTAAATGTTAAAGAATGCTCAAAAAGATTTTATACAAAGACATATAGGTCCATCTATTGATGAACAAAATGTTATGCTTAAAGAGTTGGGATACCAAAATCTTGATGATTTAATAAAAGATACTGTACCAGAAAAAATTCTTCTTAAAGATGATTTGGATATTGGTGATCCAAATTCTGAATATAAAGCACTTAGAAAATTAAAAGATATTTCTAAAAAAAATAAGATTTATTCTAGCTTTATAGGAATGGGTTATTATGGAACTTATACTCCCTATGTAATACTTAGAAATATTTTAGAAAATCCAGGATGGTATACTTCTTATACCCCTTATCAGCCAGAAGTAGCACAAGGCAGATTGGAAATGTTATTAAATTTTCAACAAATGATAATTGACTTTACTGGAATGGATATCGCTAATGCCTCTCTTTTAGATGAAGGAACAGCTGCAGCGGAAGCTATGGGATTGAGTTATAGAATATCTAAGTCTGAATCTAAAAAAGTTTTTGTTTCAAAAAATTGTCATCCTCAAACAATTGATGTGATTAAAACAAGAGCTGAACCTTTAGGCCTAGAAATAATAGTTGGTGACGAAGATAAAGATATTAAAGAAAATATTATATGTGGTATCATTCAATATCCAGGAACTCTTGGAGATATTAAAGACCCAAGTGAGGCTATTAGTAAAATACATAAATTTAATGGAAAAGCAGTTTTAGCATGTGATTTGTTAGCACTCGCTAAACTAAAAACACCTGCTGAGTTAGGTGCCGATATTGCTGTCGGTAGCTCACAACGTTTCGGAATTCCAATGGGTTATGGTGGTCCCCATGCAGCATTTTTTGCTACAAAAGATGAATATAAAAGATCAATGCCAGGCAGAATAGTAGGTGTGTCAGTAGATAGACATGGGAAAAAAGCATATAGACTTGCCCTTCAAACAAGAGAGCAACATATAAGAAGAGACAAAGCTACAAGTAATATTTGTACTGCACAAGCATTATTGGCAATAGTTTCTGCAGCATATGCGGTCTATCATGGTCCACAAGGAATTAAAAAAATTGCAGAAAGTGTCTCTCAATTAACTAAAAATTTTGCAGATAAACTAAAGCAATCTGGTTATGAACTTTATTCAAATGAATTTTTTGATACGGTTACAATAAAAACTCTAGATAAAACAGAGAAGATATACAAAAATGCTTTAGATCAAGGAGTGAACATCAGAAAAGTGAATTCTGAAATGTTAGCAGTATCTTTTGATGAGAGAAAAAATCTTTATAGAGCAAATCAGTTACTAAAAATCTTTAATTGTTCAGAAACAATTAAAGAGTCTATGAATGAAAGTTTATCTAATATTCCAAAAAACCTATTAAGAACTTCAACTTATTTAGATCATCCAGTTTTTAATAGTTATCATTCGGAAACAGAAATGCTTAGATATTTAAAAAAATTAGAAGACTCTGACATTGCTTTAAATAAATCTATGATTGCCTTAGGCTCGTGCACTATGAAACTTAATGCAGTTGCAGAAATGATACCAGTTACCTGGAAAGAATTTTCACAGCCACATCCTTTTTCTCCTGTAGAGCAAATGGATGGTTATAGAGAATTATTTACAGATTTGAAAAACTGGTTGAGATCAATTACTGGATTTTCTGGAGTTTCATTGCAACCAAATGCTGGTGCTCAAGGAGAGTTTGCTGGTCTAATGGTAATACGTAAATTTCATGAAAAAAATGGTGAAACAAATCGTAATGTTTGTTTAATTCCAAGTTCAGCGCATGGCACAAACCCGGCTAGTGCTCAAATGGTTGGTATGAAAGTAGTTGTTGTTAAATGTGATCAATATGGAAACGTAGACTATGAAGATTTAAAAAATAAAGCTGAAGAACATTCAGAAAATTTAGCTGCCCTTATGGTCACTTATCCATCAACACATGGTGTATTTGAAGAGAAAATAACTGACATATGTGAGTTAATTCATAATCATGGTGGGCAAGTTTACATGGATGGAGCTAACTTAAATGCATTAGTAGGTATTGCTAAACCAGGAAATTTTGGACCAGATGTTTGTCATATAAATTTGCATAAAACATTTTGTATACCTCATGGCGGTGGTGGACCTGGTATGGGACCAATAGCGTGTAAAAAACATTTAGAAATATTTTTGCCAAAACATTCTGTGATAAAAGATTGTGGTCCAGTGACTGGAATGGGAGCGGTATCTGCAGCTCCTTGGGGTAGCTCAAGTATCTTATCGATTTCATGGATGTATATAAAGATGATGGGTTCTGAAGGCTTAAGAAAAGCATCACAAGTTGCAATACTAAATGCAAATTATATTGCCCACAAATTAAAAGACTCTTTTCCAATTTTATATAAGGGTAAAAGTGGCAATGTAGCTCATGAATGTATCATTGATATTAGAACGATAAAAAGTGAAACAGGGATCACTGAAGAAGATATTGCAAAGCGATTGATTGATTTTGGCTACCATGCTCCAACAATGTCTTGGCCTGTTGCTGGTACAATGATGATTGAACCTACAGAAAGTGAAAGTTTGAGTGAAATTGATAAATTTTGTTCTACTCTTATAAAAATAAAACAAGAAATAGATAAAATTCAGTCTGGTGAATATGACAAGACTGACAACCCATTGAAGAATGCGCCACATACTCACGTTGAATTAACATCCAATAAGTGGGATCATAAGTATGAAAGAGAAGAGGCCGCTTATCCTTCAGAGTTTTTAAGAACAAATAAATATTGGCCTCCAGTTGGTAGAGTAGATAATGTTTATGGAGATAAAAACTTGTTTTGCACATGTCCATCTATGGAAGAGTACGAAGACACAGCTGCTTAGATATTTACTAAGATGAAAATTGCTGTAGTAGGTGCTGGTATATCAGGATTAAGTGCTGCTTATTACCTATCTAAAAAACATAAAGTTGATTTATTTGAAAAAGAAAATCAATTTGGGGGTCACGCAAATACAATAAAGGTTGCTTACAACCCTAACAAAGAAATTCCAATAGATATTGGATTTATGGTTTTTAATAAGCAAACATATCCAAATTTAATTAATTTTTTTTTAGAAAATAAAATAGAGATTGAAAAAAGTGATATGTCATTTTCTGTTACTGTAGAAAATAGTGGATTAGAATATTGTGGAAAAGGATTAGGTGGAATTTTTTCTAATAAAAAAAATTTATTTAATCCAAAATTCTTAAAAATGTTTTTTGAAATTTTAAGCTTTTATAAAAACTGTGAAAAAATAGAAATTAAAAAAATTAGTTCGATAACATTAGGGGAGTATTTAACAGAAATAAAAATTTCAGAATATTTTATTAATTATCATATTATACCAATGGTATCTGCTATATGGTCGATGCCTCCATATGAAGCGAAACAAATGCCATTATCTTTTTTTCTAAGCTTTTTCAAGAATCATGGACTGTTTAAAATTAAAGATAGACCTCAATGGTTTACGGTTACAAATCGAAGCAAAACTTATGTCGATAAGATAATAGGCCAAGTTAGTGGAGAACATTTTAAGAATTACAATATAAATAAAATCACTAGAAATGATTTAGGTGCTAAAATTTTTTATGGGGAGGAAAATGAGTTCTTTGAATATGATAAAGTTGTAATAGCAACTCATGCAGACGAAGCATTAAAGATAATTGATAATCCAACACTAGACGAGAAGTCAATATTAAGAAAATTTAAATATAGAGCAAACACTGCAGTAATACATTTTGATGAAAGTGTTATGCCTAAAAATAAAAAAGCATGGTGTGCTTGGAATTCTTCAATGGACTCAAATAATAATGAAAAGACAGCTGTAACATATTGGATAAATCAGTTACAAAATTTAAAGATAGATAGAAATATTTTTTTAACAATTAATCCATTTAAAGAAATTCCAAATGATAAGATATTTAAAAAAGTAGCATTTACTCACCCTTATTACGATACAGAAGCATTAACCAATCAAAGTAACCTGCATAAAATTCAAAATAAAAAACATATTTTATTTTGTGGTAGTTATTTTGGTTATGGTTTTCACGAGGATGGAATAAAGTCCTCTATTGATATGCTAAAAACACTTAATGATTAAAAATTCTTATATTTATACAGGAAATGTAATTCATAAAAGATTTAAGCCCAAAATTCATAGTTTTAATTACAATGTATTTTCACTTCTTATAGATTTATCGGAAATAGATTTACTACACAAAACTTTAAAGATATTTTCATACAATAAACTAAATATTATTAGTTTCTTTGATAAAGACCATGGAGCAAGAGATGGGAGCTCTCTTAAGGAATGGGTTTTAGATAATCTTAGAAAAAATAATATTGATACTAACGATGTTCATATTAAACTTTTATGTTACCCAAGAATATTTGGATATGTATTTAATCCATTAAGTGTTTTTTATGTCTACGACAAAAATTTTGATCTAATATCTATTTTATATGAAGTAAAAAACACATTTGGCGAGCAACATGTTTATGTTTTTAAAACTAAAAAAGACCAAAATCTGATTCAACATATGTGTAAGAAGAAATTTCATGTATCTCCATTTATAGAAATGAATTGTATTTATTTTTTTAGACTATTGAAACCTGGTAATAAAATATCTGTAATAATTGATCTGAATGATCCAGTTGGCAAAGTATTATATGCTTCACAAGATGGTATTAAAAGTGAATTGACCAATAGAAACCTACTTAAATCTTATTTAAAACATCCATTAATGACATTCAAAATCATTATAGCGATACATTATGAGGCATTTAAATTATGGACAAAAGGAATTAAATTTATAAAAAAAAAATTAAATATTAAGAATAATATTACTATCGAAAACTAATGTTAATTTACAAAATTTCAGATTTGATTGTGTTTAGTGCATTAAAAAATATTAAGCATGGTTTTCTTGAAATTAAAAAAGTAAATGGTGAAGTTTTAAAGTTTGGCAACCCTGATGAAAATTTAAAAGTTTTTTTAGAAATTAAAGATGAAAGCCTAAATTATAATTTGATTAAAAGTGGAAGTATTGGTTTGGGAGAGTCTTATATGAAAGATCTTTTTATAACAAATAATCTTTCTGATTTGATTGAGTTAACAGCAAAGAATATAAAAACCATTTATAAATTTTCTGGAATCTTCGATTTGCCTTTTATCAATTTTATTAAAAATAAAATTATAAAAAATACTAAAAATAGAAGTAAAGAAAATATTGCCAAACATTATGATTTAGGAAATGATTTTTTTTCATTATGGCTTGATAAAACTTTAACCTATTCCAGTGCTATATTTGAAAGCCCCAAACAAGAACTTTTTGAAGCTCAGAACAATAAATATCAAAAACTAATTGATCTTATAAGACCCTCAAGTGGTAATAAAATTTTAGAAATTGGTTGTGGTTGGGGTGGTTTTGCTGAGTATTTAGGTACTAATTATGATGTTAAATTAGATTGTATTACTATTTCCAAAAAACAATATGAATTTGCTAAAGAGAGAATTCATCGATGTGGACTTAATGAAAAAGTAAATATTCAAATTAAAGATTATAGAGATTTAAAGGATAAATATGATCATATTGCATCAATAGAAATGATTGAGGCTGTAGGTCAAAACTATTTAGACAGTTATTTTAATACGATTAAAAATAATCTAACACCCTCGGGTACGGTAGGTATTCAAGCCATAACTATCGATGATAGTTTATTTAATAGATATAAAAATAAAAAAGATTTTATACAACAATATATTTTCCCAGGTGGTTTTTTACCCTCAAAAAGTGAACTACAAAATTATGTTGATAAAAATGGATTAAAATTTGGTGAGTATAATTCATATGCCAATCATTACTCCGAGACTTTGATTATTTGGAGAGAAATATTTAATAAAAAATGGGACTTAATTAAAAAACAAGGCTTTGATTTAAAATTTAAAAAAATGTGGGAATTTTACCTTTCATATTGTGAAGCTGGTTTTAAATCAAAAAACATAGACTTAATTCAATTTTCACTACAAAATAAATAACTATAGGAGCTACATGATAAACTTAAAGATAATTAGATTAACAGTATTAATATTTGCTTTATTCTTTACAGCAAGTTGTATAAACAATAACTCTATGAAACCGACAGATTTTAAAAACACTGAACCAACTATGACTATAGAGCAATATTTTAATGGTCCGGTTAAAGCATGGGGTCTATTACAAGACCGTAGTGGTAAAGTTACTAGACAGTTTAAAGCTGATATGACAGGTAGTTTTGAGGGAGATATTTTAACTCTTAAAGAAGATTTTTATTGGACAGACGGAGAAAAACAAAATCGTATATGGAAAATCAAAAAGATTGATCAAAATTATTACGAAGGAACGGCACCCGATGTCGTGGGTACAGCTAAAGGTTATCAATATGGATCAGCTTTTAAATTTGAGTACGATTTAATGGTCCCATTTAAAGGAAAGAATATTAAAGTTTCTTTTGATGATTGGATTTTTAAACAGGATGAAGATGTTGCAATTAATCGAGCTACACTTACAAAGTTTGGATTTAAAGTTGGTGAATTGACAGTTTTCTTTAAAAAAAATTAATAATCAATCTTCTTCATACCTCTAGCAACTAGTTTAAAATATAAACTACTAGGTAGCATTTGAAGGAATTTTAAAAAATAGGTAAAGGCTTTGGGGAAATGTATTTCAAAACTTTTTTTGATTACTAATCCTTTATAAATTTCATCTGCAGCAAATTCTGGAGTTTTGATCATGGGCATTGGAAAATCATTTTGATCAGTCATAGGCGTTTTTATGAAACCGGGGCTGATTAACGAAACACGCACATTCTTCATTCTCATATCAAAGTTTAAGCTTTCAGCAAAGCTGGTAAGTGCTGATTTTGAAGCACAATATGCACCAGCTGCAGGTAATCCTCTATAGCCCGCAACTGAAGAAATTATAGATATTTGGCCATTTTTTTTCTCAGAAAAATAATCATAGATTGAATTAATTGAATTCATGGTTCCAAAATAATTAACTTCCATTATTTCTCTTATCTTGTCTAAATTAAATTTTTTCTCTGATTTTGGATCATGCATGCCAGTACCGAACACACAGATATCAATATTATTAAATTGTTTGATTATGTCTTTTGCGACTAATTTACATGCATCTACTTCAGTAACATCCAAAGGAAAAGGAAATATATTTTGATTAATTTTTTTAAGTTCATTTAATAAATTTTCACGTCTTGCAGATGCAGCAACCATCCACCCATTTTCTGCAAATTTGATTGCAAGAGCCTTACCAATTCCACTACTTGCACCCGTTATCCAAATAACTTTTTTATCTTCCATATTCTATTGTATAATAGAAATATGTTAAAAAACAAATTCTTATCTTTTTTATTGTTTGCTCTTGTAACTTTTTCTGCATCTGCAATAGGAGGTTTAGCTACTGTAGGTTTTAAAGAGCCTTGGTATTCTTTAATCATCAAACCTTCATTTAATCCACCAGATTGGATTTTTGCACCAGTTTGGACAACACTCTATTTTTTTATGACAATTGCTATCTGGAAATTTTGGCATAGTAAAAATAGAGACATGAACACTATTTACCTTTATTTCATTCATTTAATTTTTAATACAACTTGGAGTATAGTTTTTTTTGTTTTTCATAAAATAGTTTTAGCTATGATTGTATTAGTAATTTTAATCTTATTGATAATTATTCTCATAATTAGATTTAAGCGTGTCAACTTGTATAGTTATTATTTAATGATTCCTTATTTACTTTGGTGTCTCTTTGCTTTACTTCTTAATATAAGTTTAATCATATTAAATTAAAATAAATTATGGATGATGTTGTAATAGTAGGTGGTGGAATAATTGGAACTGCTACAGCTTATTTTTTATCTAAAGAAGGTAGAAAAGTAAAAGTTATAGAAAGAGACCCAACTTATAAAACAGCTTCATTTCCATTGTCCCTTGGTGGATTTAGAAGACAGTTTTTTCAAAAAGAAAACATATTACTTGGAAAGTTTGCTAGAGAATTTATTTTTCAAATACCAGAATTACTTAAAACTGAAAAAAATCCAAATCCTACAGCAAGCATGGTTACAAATGGATACTTGTTAATGTTTGGTCCAGAGCATGCTGAGGAACAATATGAAGCCTTAAAAAATCATGAAGCTTGTGAAGCTGGAACTAAAAATATCAAAGGTTCTGAACTATCAAAAATATTTCCTTATATAAATAGTGAAGGTATTGAAACAGCAACTTATACTGACAACCAAAGTGAGGGATGGATTGATCCTTTCATGTTTCATAGCGCCTTAAAAAGTAAGGCAATTGAATTAGGTGCTGAATTTATTAAAGGCGAAGTAAAAAATATTTCTGATATCAAAGCTAAAACAATTATATCGGCAGCAGGATGTTGGACTAAAGAATTATTAAAAGATATTCCGGTAGTTCCACAAAAACACACAGTTTTTAGAGTTAAATGTCCTAAATATATTAAAGAAATGCCATTAACAGGAGATTTAACAACGGGCGTTTACTGGAGACCTGAGGGTGGAGAGTATTTAGCAGGTTCACCTAATTCAGTATTTGATGCTACTGATTTAGAACCAGCTTGGAATGATTTTGAAGAATTAGTATGGCCTGCATTAGCACAAAGAATTCCTGCTTTTGAAGAATTAAAATTAACTGGTGGATGGGCTGGTTATTATGATTGTAATAAATTAGACAACAATGCCGTAGTTGGTAAACACCCTAAATACGAAAATGTATATATGGCTTCAGGTTTTACCGGTAGAGGATTAATGCAAGCCCCTGGAATAGGAAGAGCATTAACTGAATTAATTTCTACAGGATCTTATCAAACGATTGATATTAGTGATTTTTCTGTTGAAAGAGTTCTTGATAATAATGCTAGACCAGAACCCTACGTTTTATAATTCTTCATTAGGTAGAAATTTTCACTCCCACCATATGTAATATTATTTATATAGCTATTAATATTTGAAATTTTTTTTAAATCTTCAGTATAAAAAGAATATTTTAATTTTTTTATATAATTAATTAATTCTGAACATTTGTAGCCAAATTCTGGATATAAGTAAGGTGCAATTTCTATAAATATGATAGGTTTTTTTGTTTTTAAAATTTTTTCACCACTTTTTAAAACATCAAGCTCGTGTCCATCAACATCTAACTTGATAAAGTCAATTTTTTTAATTTTTTTTAAATTAACAAACTTAGTTAGAGATATATAAGATTTTTTTTTAATGGAATGAAGTGATCCAAGATGTTGTTTGTGTTTATCTTTATTATCAGTAAAATTCCAACTTGACCAAACCTCTTTTGGTCTTTTTATTTTTGATAAAAATAATTCAATTCACTAAAAACGGCATACCCACCCTTTTTAATCATTGGTTCAATCAAATCCAGACCCTTTTGGAAACCCATAATATAGATGGATCCTTCGGCCCATACAAGATCAATACTCTCCTCTTTGAATTTCAGATCAGTCATATCCAGACACAGGTATTCAATTTCTGCTTTGTATTTCTCAGCAGAACATTTAGATTGAATTTCATCCAGATAGGGTTGATAATTATCAACAGCAATAATTTTCCCATTCAGTTTTTTAGCCAACTGGAAGGTTTGTGCACCTGTTCCACATCCAATATCAAGTACGATTTTGTCTTTGAAGTCCATTGGATTTCCTTCGATGGCTTATTGATAGGTCAAAGTTCTATGGGTGTCCTTAAGCATCTCCTCGTGAATATGATGGCTTGAATAACTACCAAAGTAATAATCGTGTTTTTTAGCTTCATCAAAATTTGGTCCTTGCGTTGGTTGATTGTATTTCTCTTCATCAAACCATTGTTCTTTATCTCCAGTGAATCCGTTCTCTTGGGACACAACAACAACTTCCTTATCAGCAAAAACTGGTGCAACCAATTTCTTATTTTTGTTGTTCTTTCCTTTTTTTGGAGCATCTGCTTTCTTAGCTTGCTCGACGATTGGCTCATCGGATTTCATTTCTTCATTGCTCTTAGTCTCTCCTGGCGCATATTCATTCTCCTTAATCTATGCTTCCCTTGACTTCTCCTCAACAGCAGCAGCTCCTGCATTTTCTGTAGTTTGTTGTGCCTTTTTAGCTGCTCTTCTCTTAGCATGCTTGCTGACTTTTTGTGTTGTCTCCATTGTATGTAAAATATATTTTTATCTTTTTTTAAGTAAGAATTAATTTAAAAACAGTGAAAAACACAGTGAAAATGTAAATTGAAAATGTGAATTGAAAATAATGTGAATTACAGTTTATTTGTATTTCAATTTTGTGGGGTTTTGGGGTTTTGGGG
>UPTG01002679.1_pt1 | contig 11964 bp, 17 predicted proteins | sample 2160121 | NCBI WGS metagenome assembly UPTG01 (sample SAMN06266255, study PRJEB28933) | marine metagenome | isolation source: Columbia River Estuary | place: USA:Columbia River Estuary, USA | collected 2014-07-27 | reverse complement strand
TTATGATACAACTAAATGAACTTTCAAAAATTGCTTCAGGAAAAGCAGAAAGAGACGAACAAGAAAGACTTGAACGAGAACGAAAATACAACGAAAAACAAGAGAAAGAATACCGAGAGGCTATTGAAAACCTTGAACAGAGATTAAAAAATGCTGCATTAGATGGCAAAAACAAACTAAGGATTGCGCATTTTTCTGCTTTTACTGGTAGAAATGTTTCTGATAGGCTGCATAAAAAACGAGGTAGTTACGGTAATTACTATGTTGCTTGGAATAAATCAGTTTTTGAAAGTGATGTGATTGAAAATATGCAAGGCAATTTAAAGCGTGTTTATGATTATTTACAAGCGAACAATTTGAAACCTAGAGTTAATTACTGGACAGATGGGGGTGGAATGGATGAAGGCTTTGAATTGGTAGTAGAATGGTAGCCTTGTTGCTAACGTTCTGAGCATTTATTTTCGTTGTGAAACAATGGAATAAAAGCTCTGTTATCGTCAGTCAATTCACAAAGCACAGGGCGTGCGTAATTAAAGAGAGAGGCTAGAATGGAAAAAATTAAAAAACTATGGGCTTGGGTTAATAAATGCAGAAGTCATAAAATGCACGGAAGTGTTTTAGTTTCCAAAGAAACTGTAGAAAATCATAGGGGTTCAGATAGGTCTTTCATATGGACTATAAATGTTAGAAGATGCCTTTGTGGTGAGTTGTTTAATGACAACGGGTGCGAATTTAGGAGAGACCCATTTTCTGAGTCTGAGGTAATTAGAAGGAAACTGCTTAGGGAGCGAGGGTTATTGCCACAGGACGTGGCTCAAATTGATTGACGATAACATATCGCTATATCTACTTCTATGAAATTAAGTAGATATAGTTGTCTTATTTAGTATGTATTGTAAACTTATTGAAAAGGAAAATTTATGAGCAAAATTGAAGATGCAGTAATGAAAAAAATTTATGAACGCTCTTTAGTTGGTGAGCGAAAATATGGTGTAAGCATGGAAAGGCAAGATTTAACCCTAAAAGAATGGTTAATTGAAGCACAGCAAGAAGCTATGGATCAAGCCGTGTATTTAGAAAAAGCTATACAGGAATTATAAAATGAAAAGCATACAACCAAATAAACACATAGTTCAAACTTCATGGGGAAAAGAAATAAACATCTTTAAAGCTAAACCTAAAAAACGACCACAAAATGAACTTTTGTATTGCACAGGTGTAATTTGTAAAGATAAAGATAGAGAGTTTAAAAACAAAGCTCCTAAAGGTGGTGAATGTTCCAGGTGCTATGCTAAAGCTTTTGAGCATCTAAGAATTTCAAAAAGTGAAAGTACTCCTACATTTGACACAGAATTTTTAACCAGGTATAACATTGTTTAAGGTTATCAATGAATAAGGTTATCGTAGATATAAAAACACAAGGTCTAGCCAATTTACTAGCCCACGTTGAAGCAACTTCTTTATTTGAATTAGGCAAGCAAGCCTTTGCTGTCATAGGTGTTTTATATAGCGTAATACTTTTACTTAAATTTATTATAGCTGTAAAGCGTAGAGTTAGACCTAATCCACCAAAACAAATTACACAATGATGATACCCAAAAACAAAACCTATAAAGACCAAGCTAATTACAAACGTTACGCACAGAATCACGATACTTGTGAGGTTTGTGGGGCAATGGCTCAAGATTGTCATCATATTATCTTTAAAGGCATGGGAGGAGCTAATAGAGATGATAGAGATTCAAACCTAATTGCTCTGTGTAGGCATCACCACGAACTAGCACACGGCGCCGACTCAAAAAAATGGCGAGTTAAATTTTTAGAGATAAAAGAATAATTACTATTATTGGAACATGACTATGGAACAAACACACCGAAAAGACTTCTGGGTTAAATGCTTTCTTGAACATTCTGCAAGAGATAAGCAGCACAGACCAGATCCCAATTCAAAAGATGCTGGCTATTTTGCAAACGTATGTTTAGAACAGTATGATAAGACTTTCAATCAAACAACAAAGGATTAACAAATGGAAGATACAGTAACGGAAAGACTAAAAAACGCAGTGGCAAAGCTAAGATTTGTAGTTGAAGGAATTACAGACAAAGCTATTGAACGTGCTATAATCATTGAAGAAACCACAAAAGAACTAGATGCAATGGCTCTTGAAATGGAAGAAAGAGAAAATGTTCTTACAGAAGATGAAGAAACTAATGAGGAATCTTCTGAATTTGAAGAAGAGGAAACTGAAGAAGTTGAGCAAGAAATGATTATCGACACTAACCCACATAGCCCGACTTATAATCAACAAATCCCTGCTTAGTGATACAGCTCTGGATTAGTGGAAGAATCCCATCTAAAAAAAATAGCAAGCAAATTGTACAAGGTCGTGGTAAGGCTCGGCCTCGTTTAATTTCTAGCTCTGATTATCTTCTTTGGGAAAAACTAGCTATACTTGAAATTAAGATAGGATGGCAAAATAAAACGATATGTAAGTGTGAATCTATAACTTATGATTTTTATTTCCCTGACAAGCGTGTTAGAGACCTTTCTAACTCAATTGAGGGTGTTAATGATGCTCTTGTGAGTGCAAAAGTACTTCTTGATGATAAATGGCAAATAACAGGGTCAATTACAATGAATCCACACTTAGCAGAAAATAAAGAACGTGCAGGAGTAATGATTACTTTTAATGGGGTAGAATATGAATAATCTAGCAGTTCCAAAATTCAATCAACTTAAAGAATCAGAAGTGAGAACTTCAATTCAAAAAGTAAAAGTTTTCAATGGCTCTAAAGTAAATAAGCTTATTCAACACTCAGACCTGGACACAATAAGTTTTTTAACATTTGAGTTGATTGAGTAGCATATTTGATTATATTTAAACATGGTAAAGTATTCCTAAGTCCTTTACTGTTGTTTGATAAGAAAGGCCAACATTTTAAATAGTGTTGGCCTTTTGATTTATGGGTTAAAATAATAAGTTACATCAACCACTTCTGTTGTAAACTCTAAATGAATCCAAGTGGGTGTTTTATCAAAGTTCTCAACCCTCTTAATTCCGTATAGCTCTGCATTTTTTATTATAAAGTCTTTTAAAGGTTGTAATGAGCTATGATCATAGTGCTTAATATCAAAAGCATAGCCAAACTTATGAGAAGACTTAGAAGCACCAGTAGTCGTGTAAAGTTCCCTATACCCACTTTCTGAATAATGCCCTCCATTATTCCAATCGTTAATTTTAAGTGCTTTTCCATAATCTTTCCTTAGTTTATCTAGCTGTTGCAAAACTTTTTTTTCAAACAAACAATAAGATTTAGCGCCTAGTGTATCATATACTTTTTTGGGTACAAGTTCTTGAGGTTTAAAATATTTACTTAAATAGTTGTGATTGGCCATGAGTCCTCGTTATTATAGTTTTATAGGTTTCTAAATAGTGATCTTCTGCTTTCATCCACCAACCTTTCTTTTCTAGCTCTATTTCTTCACTTTCATGGTGTGAGTAAATCCTTAAAACATGACCAGTCAAGAATGGTAGATAAGTTATAGGGTCTGTTTCTATATGCACCCTTGTATGTTGACCTTTTGGCCTTGCAAAAGGAAGCCAAATTCTAGGGCTTCCAAAAGTTATACAATTTGAATTAATCCCATGATTCACCCTTAAGAGTTGTTGCATAATCTGAACAACAGCCCCACCATAGGAATGGCCTGTAAGAATGATTTTAAAGTTGTTTTGATTGGCATTGATAAACTGTGACAATGTTAAAGCTAAAATCTTCTCAGCACTATCTAAAAACCCTGCACAGCAAAAACCGACACCTTTTAATCTTTTCGGATAAATAGAAATATCCTTCAGAACATCACTTAAATCATCTGTGCCTCTTACAGCAAAAGTAAGTGTTTTTTCTTCATCATGCCAAGACCATATCCAAAAATCATTTTTTCTTGAGTCTGAATTTACTTTTTCACCAATAAAATTATCTAAATAAGAAAGTAGGCAGTAATCGACTGCCCCTTTTATGCGATTAAGCTTCAGCAGATTGTGGCGCATTAGTTGCAGCTTTATCTATTTGCTTTTCAATTTTTACTTTTTTAATTGGCTCCTCTTCCTGGTGCAAAAGGTTTTTATCTAGCCAATTTTCAGAACCATAGCACAGAGTTCTTTTAAAACTAGAAAGTTTCTTTTCTAAGTTTTGTACTTCAGTAGGATGACCTTGAATTGATTTGATTAAGTTATCAAGAAGTAAATTTCTTTGAGAACTCCAATCTGTAAGCGTAGAGTGAACATATAACTCTAAAGGCTTCCCTTTATATGTAAAATCTTTTACTGAATTAAGCATAGTCTTTCTTACATCTAGCCATACAGCGTTAAATCGGTGTGTAAGGGTAGGAATGTGACCTCTTAATGCTACATCATTCTCAATGTTCCTAATCTCATAACCAAGACTATGAACAGCTTCCCTAAATGAGTTTCTATAAATTCTTATTGCTTGCTCATGCTTAATATTTTCAGAACCTTCCAGAATTAACTTTTCTGTTGATCTTCTAATCATTTCCATTCTAGTAGCTAAAGCACCCAACCCAACAGCAGAAATTCCTCCACCATATCCCCCTAAAAAATCTAAAATAAAATCCATCTAATCCCCTATTGTATTAGGCTTAACAAAATATTTGTTATAAAATATAACACACTACAAAAGCTTATAGTGTGTTATAAATTAAACTCTATGTGTTTGGGTCTGCTAAGTAAGCCAAAATTGCGTTCATAGCCTCTTGCATTACACTTCTACCTTCATAAGTAAATGGAAGATTGTAAGAAGACAAAAATTCAATTACTTCTTCACCATCAATCATTCTTACATTTGAAACTTTGTGATAAGTTTTTGCTGAATTATCATCTTTTACTGTAACACTAACTAAGTGAATTTGAACTTTTGCTAAAGGGATTCCTTTAAACTCTACATTTTCTACTATTGTTTTCATGTTGTTATCCCTACTCTGTTTCTTCTGGTCTTATTTTAGTTTCTAGTCTATATTGATGCTCATCAGACTCATAGACAATAGATAGTATTTCTCTTAGTGCATCGGCAGGTGTAGCCCAATAGTCTAGCACGCCTTGAGGAATTGAAGTAGTCCAAGGCACAGGATCAACTAAATCAAACATCAAAGAAGTTCTCTCTTTTGTTATTTCTCCTGCTGTTGTCTGATTTACATTATCAAATGCGATTCTACCACCCACAAAATCGACTGATTCTGCATCTACACTATTCCAAGTTATATCAACAATGGCGCTTTTAGCCACAATTGGAAAACCTTCTCTTTTTATCATATTTTTTTCCTTTGTTAATTGAACATCATTAAAAAATTACCGCTATTAGAAGGAGGTGCAACTCCTGCTTCTAACATTTCAACTCTAATATTTGTCACATTAGAAAAATTGACAACACTTGTAACATCTATAAGCCCTGCTGAAACACTATTAGAAATAACGCCAGCAGTTTGTTTATTCACATTATGTTGGTATAAGGTAGGTAAAGAAACACCATCAATGCTAAAATTTTGGAAAGCATTATTACTTATGGCAGTTGCAACAATCATTGAGCCATTACTACAACTAAGCGTTTTGCTATTCGGAGTTGTTGAGCCTCCGTTTACTCCTGTATTACCAACCCCAGAGCAACCAATAAACGTGTAACAAGCTATCGAAACCCCGTTCCACTGATTTGCAGTGAAGTTGACTCTAAATTGATTAGTGCCATCGGCAGGGCTTGCTAAAGTATAAATTCGCTGTCTTTGAGATAAACCCGAAAAATTTTTACTTAAAACAGGTGTCATTGTGACACCATTATAAGTAGCACTTCCAAAATTGACTGTATTGGCCATTGTAACAACAACAAGAAGTTGCTTGTCACTTTGAGCAGTTCCAGAATTATGGTTAAAAACTCTAAAATTGGTGTTTGGTGAGGAGCTTACAATTCCATAGTTCTTGGTGAAATTGGTTAATGCCATTATGCCTCCTCTGCCACAGCTACAACATCCCATTTTGTATCAAGTGAATTATAAATAAGACCTACATAAATACTTTTGCCTGCTGTTGTTGGTGTAGGTAGAGTCGTTCCAATTTGTCTAAAAATAGCGTTCCAAGTAATTACACTTGTACCCACAGCTTTAACTCTAATAATTAATTTTTGACCATCAACAGGTGATCCTGTTGGGCTTGCTATTGTTAAGTTACCAGATTGAGCAGTAATCACAGCTTGGTCTGTTGTTGAACTATCAATGGTTAAAGTAGCTGTTGATGTAACTGATGTTACTCTAGGCACATTTACTGCATAAGAAACTACTTCATCAGAAGCATTTAAGCCTAGTGCTTTGGTAGGGGTTGCATCAACAATACCTTCTAGTGTCACATCACCATCAATACTTAGAGAAGTTCCTTGAAGACCTTCGCCTGTATCCGTAACTCCTCCTTGAATGATACTACCACTTACAATCGTATCTTTTTGGAGTTGAATTTGGTTTGTGTTATGTGTTAATTTGATGAAAGAAGATGAGTAAGCACCTGTTGTTTTGTCATAGAGAAATATGTTAAAATCATTTGATGCGTTAAAAACACCTGTTGCCCAATTATTAAAACCATCTTTCTTGTAAAAAGTTGCTGATGTTGAAGCTAAAACATTATCAATATTGGTTGAGCCTCCAAAAGACCCAGTACCACCAAAAGTACCATCACCGATTGCAGTAAGGTCTCCAAGTCTACTAAGCCTCATACTCTCTGTTGCTTCACCACCAGACGGTGCAGTGCCGAATACCATATCACAACCAGTACCAAATGTAGTAGTTACTCTTGTGTCAATCCATCCGACATTACCTACTCCACTTCCACTTGTGTCTGAGGAATAAAAGTTTAATCGTCTAATAGATTCATCAACAGTCCAAGTTCCATTCTTTGTATTAAGCAAAGTCATATCACCGGTAAAAGTGCTTTCACCATCACCTGTAACACTAGCAGTTGTAGTTCCTGCACCATTCTTAACTTCTAGTACATTATCAGCATCTAAAGCACTTCCTCTTTTAAGAGTTAAAGCTCCGTTTGTAGCATCGGTAGTAATTTCTGGGCTTGTAGAATTATCATAAGCATCTTGTAAATCACCACCCGAACCACCTGTTGCGTTAATAATAGGGTTTATTGGGTCTGTGTTATCAATAGTTACATTAGTACCAGCAACAACAGAATCAACTTGACCACCCCCAACAACATTATTAAACTCAATAATCTCATTAAGAGCGTTACGACCTAGAGTTTTAATTGGGGTTTCGCTTGCTGTTGAATTTAATGTGACTTTTTGATCAGCTATTATTGGGCTATTGAATTTATTGTTAGTTCCGTAAAACTCATTACTTGAGCTAATATTTTTGTTGAAGTTTAAACTTCCCCCGGGTGATCCTACATTAAATACTCCACGACCTAATACATTAGAGTTTCCATTGTTATCAACTAACAAATCTAAACTTTCAATGAGTGGTTTATTAGGGTTAGCTATGCTTATAAAATTGCGAATCCAAGCAATACCACCAGCAGGCACTTTTGAGATTTTGTTATTGTTATCTAGCAAAAGCATACTATCACCAACACCTAAAGCAACCCCTGCACCAGACTGAGCTGTTAAATTAGGTGTTGTTAATAAAGAAGTGTTAATAGTTACAGGGCCATCAATTTCAGTTGCACCTTCACCAGTTACACTTAAAACTTCTGTACCATCACCTTTTTCAATCGAAAGTACTTTGTCAGTGTCTAAAGCACTTCCTCTCTTTATTGTTACAGCCCCATTTGTAGCATCTGTTGTTATTAGTTCGCCATTGTCATAAGCATCTTGTAAATCACCACTCCCACCGCCTGTTGGAGTTTGCCAAGTTGCAAAACCATTTACATCACTTGTGAGAACTTTGTTAGCACCTTTTGATGGTATATCAATTTTAAGACCGTTGGTTTCTGATAAGTAAATAGAATTTGCTTGTGTTAATAACTCTATTGTAGTGTTGTTAAATGATAATTGTGTTTTTGTATTGTCACCAAATAACATTGAATTGTTTTGTACTTGTACCCGATTGCCATCTGCAATCAATTCAATATTTCCATCACCTAAAACAATAGAATCTTTAGGCGCTCCTGTACTTGAGTCAACTACCTGCAATGAAATTTGACCATCAACAATTTGTAAGTAACCTAGATTACTAACCCCATCACCCCCATTTATTTTAAGTTGACCTTGATTTAAGTGAACACTTGAATATATATCACTTGGATTAAGTCCATTTGTGAAATATAGAGAAGCATTTTCAGTTTGTGGTCTAATCCATGAACCATTTGGCATTTTGATTGCAGAGCCATCGCTAGAAGCATTTTCAATATCTAATCCACTTCCTGTAAAAACAAATGTTCCAATAGTTCCACCGTCTGCATTTTCTAAAGTAAACTGTTGATATGTTGGTGTTGTCGCACTACCCGAAAACAAATTCATATTTGAATAAGATGTACCTGCACCATTTGATGAAAGACTTGCTACTCCATCAACAGAGGTGGCTTTAGCCATTGTTAAAGAAGCTTCGGCACTATTATCATACTGCTTTCTAATTGTCAGTGAAATATTCGGATTATCAAGAATATAAGAAGTTGCTGAGGCATCAAAAACAATGTTAGGTGATGTTGCACCAAAATAACCACTACCTACTAGAATCCCACCATCAAAATCAACAGTAGAGGCTACACTTTGCGGAGCAGTGTCAACCTTATCTAGTTTATTTGCTAAGTCACTAGAAACATCAGCTACATAAGCACCTTCTTCTCCTGCAACTGTAACAATTTCTAAAGCATTGTCTGCCTTAGCTGAAACATTTATATCACTTGAAAGTGGGTTTACTGTTGTACCTAGACCTTGAAATGCAATAGAATCTGTATCGACTGTTGTAACAAACTCAATACCACTGCCAGGCACAACACTGCCATTCTCATTAACACTTACATTTAATATGCTTTCTTGAAAGGCTCCGTTTTTATCACGAATTTCAATATCATAATTAACAGCCGAACTAAGCCAAATTTGTGCTTGTCCAATTACATCTAAAGGCACAGGGTTGGGATTTTGCACTCCATCTTTTGTGGCAAAAGTAGGTGCAAATATTGTTGAGTTATGCACATAGAAAGTAATAAGCCCACTTGCTAAAGGTGTTGAAGAATTTTTGTAATAGAATCTTGATTGAATCCAAGGTGTTAGTTTTTGCATAGTTTTTCCTTTAGTTTATTTAGCTTAATTGTTCCACATTAATATCTATTGTCATGTAATTTAATGCTTCAAAATTATCAGCACGAAATTTATAAGTAATTGAAGCTTCGCCATTTGAAGGAGTGTATGTTAATATTTCACCACCAAACACATTAGCTAGAATATTAGTACCTCCCGTACTTCCATCACCAAGCGCCCATGATGTACCAGCAAAGTAAGGGTAAAAACTTGACGAATGGTAAGGGAAGATAAAACCGTTTTCCGTTTCTGTAACGGAAGCGTTACCAACAGTAGAACCACGAAATTGAACTCTAGTCGCTTTTGGTACACCTTGTATTAAACTTGCTGTGTTATCATATATGATTGCATTATGGCCATCATTCGCATAATTTTCTGCACCAATAGTAGGCGTGTTTATCATTTCAGCATAAAAACTATTACCTGTACACACTAAAGCGTCAACAATATCTGTGTTATTATAACCTCTAAATAATAATTGATTGAAAATACCTATGGAGGAAGTGTTATTGATTGCGTAGAAGTTATTACCATTCACGATACATCTATCACCACCTGTAACTTTCAAGTAGGTTTGAACTCCTGTGCCTGTTCCAATACGCTTAATCTTATCAAAGTGATTGCCAGAAATAGAATTTGAACTACTCACTGCACCAATGTAAATTTCAATGTAGCCACCTTCAATATTGTTGTCATCAAAGATTGTACGATTAGCCCCACTTACATTCAATAAACCTGTCCAAGTAGAAGAACCAAACTCACAATTTTTAACACTTACATTTACACCCAAAAGTGTAACATCTTGAGCCACATTACTAAAAACCATTTTGCAATTATTCAAGCTTATGTTACAAGTAGCATCGGTTTCAATACCTTCAATCTGTGAATCAATAATTTCAACACTTGAATTAGTAAAAATCAAAGCAGGAACAGCCGAACCACTCACTTCAACAAAAAGGTTTTTGATCGTAACATTGTCAGTGTTTGCTGAAATAGATACAGAAGTTCCTACTTCAACCTTACCACCGCCAAAATCAACAGTACAATCCTCAGAGGCTTCAATAGCGTTTTTTATGCCAGCCTCATTCACTGCATTAGAGCTGAACTTTGACACACCAAACCAAGCCCCTAGAACTTTCTCATTAAGATAGCCAGGCGCTAAACTTGTTTCTGCAAATATTTTGTATTGTCCTGCATCAATAAGCCCTATATTTATCTTAGAAGTAAAGTTTAGGAGTGTTCCAAATCTTACTTGATTTACAAAATATTCTGTATTATCAACAAGTGGTGACAATGTATAAGTAGTTGGCCTATCCCAAATCAAATTCTTACTTGTTAGAGCTGTTCTAAGCGTTGAAAGTTGAGTGTCTGAGCAAGTAGTATCAAAGAACCATTTAGCGTAGCCTACAAAGTTAAAAATGTAGTTGGCAAAGTCACCGCTTGTTGCTCTAAAGTTATTATAAGCTTCTTCTGTACTTGAACAGGCGTTTATAGTTAAAGAGATTATGTTATTGTTTATAAATCCATTATCTACTAAATGAACACTATCAAGTGTAAGTGTAGGAGCAACACTACCAGTAAGCTTGTATCCTCTAACTATTTGATGAATACCATCACTATTATTTGAAGCAGTAAACGCTGAATAATCATCCGTTGTATTATCACCCACTGCACCCCACCAAGCAGGATATAGTTTGAAATTGTCATCACCTTCAAATTGAACATAATGCGTTGAATCTGTACTTACTGCAATCTCTTCATTCACTTGCAAAACATTTACATTACATTGGTTAAATCTTAAAACTGAAGTTGTTAGAGCTGTAAGCCTATCAAAAGAAAAGCCAGCGTTGATCTGAACATCACAAGATTGTACAGTAATAGTTCCATCTATTTCAATATCACCGCTTACAAGTTCAAGAGTTTCACTTTTAGCCACCGCCCAAATTGAAGCTTGAGCAATGCGACTACCCATATTCACACCACGATTAGGAGTAACACCATAGTAAGAGCTTTTTACATTACCATCATACATTCGGAAGTTACGACCATTTGCACTTGCAGAAAGTGAAAATATCATACCTAAGTCAGTTGTAGCAGTAGATGAAGGAACCCACCTAAACCAACCTCCACCGTTATCAATGTTAGATGTGTAATAATTAAAGCAATAAACATAATCATAAGAGTTAGGCTCTAGATTAGCCATAGCTTCAACAGATTCAACGTAAACTATTCTCGATGTATTTATAGCACTTGAAACTGAAGAACCTGGAACATTAGGCATAAAATAAGCTAAAGCATACTCAGGAACCACACCTTCTGGATTAGTTCTGCGTTCTACTTTAATTGAATAGTTGCCAGCCTCGTAAAAAACACCAGTTGCAGGAACAAATCCACCTATATCAAGTAAGAGTTGACTGTCTAAAGAAGTAACTCCATCGGGGTCGGCATAAATAGATTTCAAGATAGTAGAGCTACCTACTTCATAGAAAGTAACTCTACCTTGTGACAAAGGAATTCCATCATTGTCAAAATATTGCGCTCTTTGAGCTACTGCTAAATTTAAACTCATTATTGACCCATTCCTTGTCTTATTTTTTCCGCACCAATTCCACCTATGGGCTTCTCTGTTACTTTGTTGCTTTCTTGCTCACCGCTAAATGTACC
>UPTG01002677.1_pt1 | contig 11968 bp, 11 predicted proteins | sample 2160121 | NCBI WGS metagenome assembly UPTG01 (sample SAMN06266255, study PRJEB28933) | marine metagenome | isolation source: Columbia River Estuary | place: USA:Columbia River Estuary, USA | collected 2014-07-27 | reverse complement strand
CGTTGGTCACGAGCGCCACGCAGTACCTCATATGGACTATATAGCCGAGCGATATCGCCGTAACGCTCAGCGGCCACATTGGGGCTCTCGCCGTCGGCAAGCACCGCGCCCACATCCGTATAGGTTAAGCGCGCATGCGAATGAATCACCGCCTCGTAAAAAATGTAATCGACTAACTCACCCTCTGGCCCAATTTGCATGTCGCAGACCATCGCCAATCGATCCACTCGGGGTTTGAGTGAGCACAAGCCGTTCGAAAGGACCTCGGGGAACATGGGCACCACCCGCTCGGGGAAGTACACCGAATTCCCTCGATGACTGGCTTCTTCATCCAGTGCACTGCCCACTGGCACATAATGCGAGACATCGGCAATGGCGACACGGAGCTGAAAGCCACCCTCTCGCGCTTCACACCAAACCGCATCATCAAAATCTCGCGCGTCTTCCCCATCAATGGTGACAAAGGGCACATCGCGCAAATCGACCCGATGATGTTTATCGGCTTCAGCGGGCTCTTCGCCCAGTGTGCCGGCCTCTCGCAGGACCTCGTCCGGCCATTCCCAAGGGATACCATGAGCGCGGATGGCCACATCGATCTCAAGCCCGGGATCAAGATGATCACCGAGCACTTCAACCACCTTCCCTTTGGCACCCAACGTTGCTGAGGGGTAATCGGTCAACTCCACTGAGACCAGTTGACCGTGCCGCGCGCCGCCCTTGCTGTTAGGCGCGATTAAAATGTGGTTTCGGATGCGCGTATTGTGAGAAACCAAAAAGCCAATACCGCCCTCTTCCATATAACGACCCACTACCTGGGTATGGGCGCGACTCAGCACCTCCACGATTTGGCCCTCGGCTCGGCCGCGGCGATCTACCCCCGCTATGGCCACTAACACCTCGTCGCCATCGAAAACCTGATACATCTCTCGAGCGGACAGGAATAAGTCGTCACCCTCCTCTTGTAACGGACGGGCAAAACCATAGCCATCGCGGTGGCCCATCACGCGGCAATGTAATAAATCCATTCGTTTGGGCACACCATAAGCGCCGCGCCGGCCCGAGATAAGCTGTCCATCTCGCTGCATAGCGCGCAATCGTCTGCGAAGCGCGTCGAGGTCCCGCTCCTCCTGCAAATCGAGCTGCTCAGCGATGGCGCCAAATTTCATGGGGGCATCCGCCGCGTCGAGCACACCCAATATGATCTCCCGGCTCGGGATCGGATGCGCGTAGCGATCCTGTTCCCGCGAGGCATGGGGATCCGCAGGAGGCTTGTTCATTTGGTCTTTACGGCGCGGTGCCAAAGGATTTCCGGAAGGCCCTTATCAGAGCTCCTGATGCGTGAGCCCTAATTGTACGCCTCTCGAAGGCGCTAATCTGCCAAAAACCGATCTTTTAGTGCGAGGATCTCAGTGCGCTCAGCAAGAGACCCTAAGGTCGTTCGCATGGGAAACAGATACCCTTGAAAGCACCGCATGGCGGGGGACTGGCCGGAGTAGCCGCCTGCGAGTCCAATGTCGCCCTGACCGCAAAATTGACAGTCGTGGGGCGACGCAGTACGCTCCGCGCCCTCTGACTCAACAGAGTTTCCCACTGCCCAGGTGGTGAAATTGGTAGACACGCTAGCTTCAGGTGCTAGTGCTCGCAAGGGCGTGGAGGTTCAAGTCCTCTCCTGGGCACCATTTCTGATCCCGCATTCCCACTGGCACTGTAACGCCACGGACGTCGCAGGCCCTGCCACACCACAATTCGTAATGGGGCCATACCGCAAGCGCATCGAGCGCGCCCTCCGCGAATAGCTCATCCCCCAAAGATGACTTCGTGCATCAAGCGCCCCGGCCACAACGTGAAAAGACCCGTCACGAGGAGGGCGAGCACATAGAGCTGCACCATCCACCTCTGATGTTGACGGATATTCCCCACGCGCGCGTGATACACCGCAATGGCTAGCGCAAGCAGCGTCCACACACTCAGCAGATGAATCGGGCTAAACCCGCGCCACGTTTGAATCGCACTGATAAAAAAAGAAGAGACGGCCACGTAGATCATCAATGTTACCCAGAGCCATCCCAGTAGCCGATGCGCGGACGTGCCTTTGGCTAGGACTAGCTGGGCGCCGCCAATGAGCACCGCAAGGAGTGCCAACCCAGTGTGGCTGGGTATTGGCATTGCGGCGCTAAATAACCCGTCCATTTTATAACCTCAAAAAGCCAGTCACATCAGCTGTCTTTGACCTCTGCGGTCGCAGTTTTATCTTGTGTCGGGGCTGAACCCTGGTCGCTCACGCCGGGCTCTTTGGGCCGCTTAGACACCATCCAGCGGTTAATCATGATCATGCAGGTCATCACCACTGCGACAAAACCGAGCGTAAACAAAATGAAAAACATACCCATCTACCCTCTGGTTCGTAATCGAGCTGCCCAACTCCACTGTAGCACCACACTGCTGAAAAAAGCCCGCTTGAAGGCCGCAGGCTCACGGCGGATCCATTCAATCCACAACCGGGTCGCCCGCAGGCAGACGTCTCAGACACTGGCTCCTGAGGCGCTACGGGGCAGGTGCTGAAAATGCGCCAGCAAACTCTGCAACAAACGCAGCAAAGGGCGTGGGTGGGGTGTCGAGCAAGTCCGCCACCGCAGTGGTTTGCTCGTCGAGAGACCCTGCCGCGATCTCACCAAATAATTCACACACTGCATCGAGTTGCCACGGTGATTGAATAAACTGTCCAAGGACCTCGCGAAACGCTTCTGGCGTCTGCTCAATGTATTCAATACTCCGTTGCAAGACCGTACTCATTTGTTCGGCCACATCGTGAAAGTTCAACAGCTCAGGACCGGTGAGACGATAGATTTGCTGCTCATGACCCCCTTCGGACAATACGAGCGCCGCGACCCGTCCAACATCGCGAGCATCAATCATCGCAGTGTTAGCGCGCCCCAGAGGGAGCGCGAAGGAGCTTGCTCGACTGACAGACGCGGCGTACATCAGCATATTCTGCATATAGTAATTGGGACGCAAAAAGGTCCAGTCCAGATCCAACTCTGCAATGGTTTGTTCAGTCTCAAAATGATTTTTGGGTAATGCCGCGGTGGCGTCAGGAGCCGCCTCCATCGACGAGACTTTGACCAAGTGCGCCACACCCGCCTCAGCAGCCACGGTGGCAAAACGTTGTTCTAGCGCGGCCTGCTCGGGATGATTCCCCATCACGATGAGCGCTCGGGTGACACCCTGCACAGCACGCTCTACTGAATCGAGATCGGTGAAATCGCCCACCACTAGCTCGACACCGTCGCCCGCATACTCGAATTTGTCGGCGTCACGCACAAAGGCCCTAAACGGCACGCCTTTACTCAGTAACTCAGTCGCTGCGGCTTTGCCAACTCGGCCTGTTGCCCCGGTCAATAAAATCATAGCGCCCTCCTGAGTCATCAATATGGTGTCTGCTTTTGCACGCTAGCGATCCGTGGGCAAGCAGCTTCTGAGACCATCATACAAGTAAAGTTGGGGTCATTAGCTGTCGTGACCAATGTTTTCAATCAGCGCGCCACCACCGTTCAGTGAGCGCTGTGCCTAAGCGCAACGTCGTGCTCGATGACCCACAACTGTGATAGCGTCTCCGCAACGCAATAGTGATGGACGCAATGGTCGCTTGATATGCCTCAGGGACTGCGCAACAACACAACGGCAACGCCACTCGCTGCCACTGTTGAACCAGAGCGCCCATCACGGTGACAGTGTCCGGTTTGGCGGTTCGCGGTCGCGCCGGCTTTTCTCGCTGCGGACGTTATCGCTATTGGCTAAGACGTCGCTGGAACCGCGACCTACCGCAGTGCACGTTTATCGGGCTCAATCCCTCCACCGCCGACGCCCGCACTAATGATCCCACCTTGCGACGCTGTATTAATTTTGCCGACCAATGGGGTTATGGCTCCCTCTTGCTGGTCAATTTGTTTGCATTGCGATCGACGGACCCTCGCGCGTTACGCTTATCTGCCGACCCACAAGGCCCGCGCGCAAATGAGTGGCTGCGCCGTGCTTCGCGGGAGTCGGCACTGGTGATTGCCGCATGGGGTAATGGGGGTCACCTGCTCGATCGCGCCAACCGCGCGGTAGTTTGGATGGAAAACCCGTACTGTTTGGGGCTCACGGCCAGCGGCATGCCCAAGCACCCTCTGTATTGCCCGAAAACCAGTCAACCCCGTGCCTGGTGCGAACCACCCCACTGGTCATAAGCGCCAGCGAGACAAGCGGCGCGAGGCGGTAACAGCCCGATCCAATAGTCTTTTCAAACAGATTACTGACAACCAGCGCGTTCACTAACGGCGCTTCCACCTGCGACGCAGTCGCTAACCAATCACTTTCGGTCGATAAACTGGCGACGAGGCTAAATTTCGATATGCTAAAGAGCTGGGGTAACGGATTACTCTGACCTCATCCCATCGAGGACCACTCATTGAACAAGGATGTTGATATGGCCACTAATACTGCTAATACGCACGCCACTCGCCGCACTAATCTCCCACTGACTGATCTTCCGCTGTATGTGCAACAAATACCGCACCCCGTAACGCAACCGGCGGCCCACGCATCACAACACACACCACAACACACACCACAACAGGCGGCACCGCACTCACTGCCGCGCGGAAGCCGCGCCCCCGCCGAGTGGCCCCTGTCACTCCTCGAGCAACGGCGGCGCATACCGAGGCCAAACGTGCCCGTTACCTTATCCATCGCAATCACCAACAAAGCCCCTCACGAGCTATCGCGAACCACCCTAACCGTTATCGATCTATTGCTGAGCGGTGACCTGTTGCGATTACGCTCTGAGGAGGTAGCCGATACCTTACATATCAGCCCCACCACATTGCGCCGCCGGCTGCGTGCCGATGGGACGCACTACCAAAGCATTCTCGATCACATTCGTCGGCATCGTTGCACGCTGCAGCTCGAAAAAAGATGGCTTCCCGGTAAGTGCGTTGCTTGGGAGCTGGGGTATGCCGAGGTGAATAGTTTTTACCGGGCATTCCGGCGCTGGACCGGGCATAACTACAGCGATCTAAAACGGCTGTATTTATAGCTCACAGCCGATCAATCTTCTGTTCGCGCTGCGAAGTACCCCAAGCGATCATAAACCCAGTATCCGACCCACTCGTGAATCGCCTGGGTGGAACGGGCTAATCGCTCTACTGTTGGCAGCCAGCCTGGCACAGGGCCCGCTCGCAGTGGCATTTGGTGGTCGGTTGCCACCGCTGTAACGGCAAAACCTTGCGCCACAAAGACCGCCGATGCACGACGCATATGGCTGGCACTGGTGACTAACAAAATGTGCTGGATATCGCGCGGCTGCAATAACGCGTAGGTTTGTTGCCCGTTCTCTCGCGTGTTTCGGCTCTCCGATTCTTGCACCAAGGCATCACGAGACAGTCCAATATCAGCAAGCTTTTCAGCCATCAAATGCGATTCAGGTAACGCTCCCTCTACCCGTGTTCCGCCGGAGAGCACCAACAGTGGCGCTTTATCAGCGAGATATAAGGTAGCGGCGCGCCAGAGACGATCTGCGGCATGATTCAAATCGCCGTCCCGGCCAAAGCGGCTCTCACCATTGATCGCCCCCCCCAGCACAACGATCGCTTCGGCCCGCGGCAGTTCCTCGTCCGTAAATGCCGGGTATGCCGCCTCAAGCGGCGTCATCAGCGTACTCGCACCCCACTCTGTTGAGCAGAAGTAAAGCCAGAGCACCGCGCTCAGCGTGAGCAAACTGGCGAGGGTGTTGCCTCCCCGACGGCGCAATAATGCGGCCAAAACGAGACATAATAGAGTGAGGGAGAGCGGGTAAATCAGCAGAGTAGCGATGTTACTCAGCAATAACACGGGTCACTGACCAAAGGGGTGTCGCAAGACGATGGTTTCTTCACGATCGGGCCCGGTAGAAATAATATCGATGGGGGCACCAACCAGGTCCTCAAGACGAGCAATGTAAGCCCGCGCCGCCTCTGGCAGTGCATCAAGTGATTTGAGACCGACCGTCGAGTCGCTCCAGCCCGGTACCACCTCATACACGGGCGTCACACTGTCGTAATCGATCGCATCGATCGGATTGGCGACTGACTCCCCTGCCCCGTTGGCGTAACCAACACAAATCGCTATTTCATCGAGCCCGTCGAGCACATCGAGCTTCGTTAAACACAAACCTGATAAGGAGTTGATGTTCACCGCTGTGCGCACCGCAACCGCATCAAACCAGCCACATCGGCGAGCCCGACCCGTGGTGGCACCAAATTCATGTCCACGCTCTGCAAGTTGGGCACCGGTGTCATCAAACAATTCCGTTGGAAACGGCCCCGCTCCCACACGAGTGGTATACGCTTTGGTGATCCCGAGTACGTAATCCAGATAAAGCGGCCCAAAACCGGAACCGGTGGCAGTACCCCCAGCAGTGGTATTAGAGCTGGTCACAAACGGATACGTACCGTGATCGATATCGAGCAACGAACCTTGAGCACCCTCAAACAGCAAGCGCGCGCCCTTTGCGCGGTATTCGTGCAAGAGTGCGGTCACGTCTGCCATCATCGGCAGCAATCGCTCTCCGTGAGCCAGCGCTTCATCTAACACAGCGGGCAACTCCAATGTGTTGACACCGTAGTAATGCGCCAGAACGTGATTGTGATAATCGAGCACTTCTTCCAAAACACTCGCAAAGCGAGCCGGATCGCGGAGATCTCCCACGCGTAATGCTCGTCGCGCCGCCTTATCCTCGTAGCACGGGCCAATACCGCGACCCGTCGTGCCAATTTTTTGATCGCCACGGCGCGCTTCACGAGCTTGATCCAGGGCAACGTGATACGGCAGGATCAAAGGACACGCCGCCGAAATCTTCAGCCGATCGCGCACCGGTACACCACTCGCCTCGAGAGCATCCACTTCTTTCAGCAGCGCCTCAGGCGAGAGCACCACACCATTGCCAATAAGACACTGCACCTTCGATCGTAATACGCCCGATGGGATCAAATGTAAGACGGTTTTTTCTCCGTCAATCACCAGCGTATGGCCGGCATTATGACCACCCTGAAAACGCACCACTGCGTCAACCCGCTCGGTAAGCAGATCCACTATCTTGCCCTTGCCCTCGTCACCCCACTGAGTGCCGAGTATCACCACATTGTGGCTCATTCAGACACCTCATTCGCTGCCACGACAACCCATTCGCCTGCCTGATTTACCAACGACTCTACCCCGATCAGTTGCGTATTCGATTCCAGATCAACCATGACGATTCGTCCCGCTTCCCGCAGGGCCGTAATCTTAGCGAGCAGTGCCGGATCTTCTGACCGCGGCGCCACAATGGGACTCCTCTCAAGACTCGGGGGTGCTATCGCATCGACCAGCGCTTTCAAATCAATTGCAAATCCGGTGGCGGGCCGATCTCGCCCAAACACCGCACCAATATTGTCGTAACGGCCGCCCTTGGCAACCGATGACCCTCGCCCTTCTACATATACGGCAAACACCAGACCAGTGTGGTAGCGGAAACCGCGCAGTTCAGTGAGGTCCACATAAATGGAGACCGCGGGGCAAACCTGCCGCACCCGCGCCACTACAGTGTCTAGATCATCGAGGGCCGCTAGAACAATCGGGTTGTCCGAAAACAGTGAGCGAGCCGTTTCAATGATTTCCGCAGAACCGTGAAGACTGGCCAGCTGAGTCAGTTTGGTGGCGACCTCAGGTGCCAACTGCGCTGCCAGCCGCTCGATATCGGGCGCTGACTTTCGTTGCAACGCATCGAATATCTGCTGCTCAATGTCTGCTTCTAACGCCAAGTCGGAGAACAAGGCGTCGTATATACCGATATGACCGATATCCAGCGTCAGTGGAGACTGCACCTGCGCCCGCTCAAGGGTCGATAACAACAACGTGACAATCTCACTATCAGCATCAGTCGATGCGCTGCCAAAAAGCTCCGCACCTAACTGAATGGGGGCCCTGCCCCCGACGACAGCTTGCGGCACGCTCTGCAAGGTAGAACCGACGTAGCACAACCGCGTCACGCCATCCTCGCCCAAGCTGTGCGCGTCCATACGCGCCACTTGTGGCGTGATATCCGCGCGCACGCCCAGCATGCGTCCGCTCATACGATCACTGAATTTGCAGGTAACGAGATCCAGATCGGCACCAACACCAATCAACAGCGAGTCAGTGAATTCGACGAGCGGAGGGACCACGTACCGATATCCCCAAGTCTCGCAATGATCTAGCAACCTGCGACGCAAAGCTTCTAACCGACCGGCCCGTTCGGGCAACAACTCGTCGATACCCTCTGGCAGTAGCCAGCGATTTTCGTTGCTCATTGTGGAATTCCGTCAGGGCTGTTCTGTTGATATCACTCGGGAAAAGGATATCACAGCGAGATGCGGCTGAGTGGGGGGTGCGACGCACCCCCCCATTATTCACACCCTATTTACTCGCCAGCCTGCGGATTGCGGAGGTACTGGAAAAACTGGCTGTCAGGCTGTAACAGCATCACGTCACTGCCAGAGCCGAAGGTCTCTCTGTACGCTTGCAGACTGCGCACGAATGAGTAGAACTCCTTGTCCTGATTGAAGGCATCGGCATAAATTCGCGTGGCCTCAGCATCACCGTTACCGCGAATAATCTCCGCATCACGAAACGCGTTGGCCTCGATCACGGTCACTTCCCGATCGGCGGCTGCCCGAATTCCTTCTGCCAGCTCCTTACCTTCGGATCTCAGCTCGCGCGCTTCCTTTTCGCGCTCTGCGTTCATCCTTCGATAAACCGACTCCGACACATCGGGGGGCAAATCGATCTTTTTGACCCGCACATCGATCACCTCAACACCCAGCTCTTCGTTAGCCACCTCGTTGAGCTGCGCGGCAATGGCCAACATCAGTTCATCGCGTTGGCCAGATACCACCTCTTGGACCGTCCGGACGGCCACCTGGTTACGAAGTCCGTCGTTGATACGTTGCGCCAAAAGCCCCGCGGCTCGATTTTCTTCGCCGTTCGTCGCGGTATAGTACTTCGCAGTGTCCGTGACACGGAACTTCGCGTAAGAGTCGACAATGAGCGCCTTTTTCTCCTGAGTGAAAAATCGCTCGGGGCTGCTGTCCACAGTCAGTATGCGGCCATCGAACTTTCGCACATTGTTTACAAACGGCACCTTCAGGTGCAAACCAGGCAACAGATTTGGGTCCACCACCTCACCAAACTTGAGCAATACGCCACGCTCAGTCTCGCGAATGACGTAGACACTGTTCGAGAGTGTGACCAGCACAATTGCCAACAACAGACCTGCAAGAGTTTGCTTACTCATGATTAACGCCCTCCTCGTCGTGTTGCCGCAGCATCAAGATCACGACGCAATTGCTCAGTCACCTGATCAGAAATCTCGCGCATATCCCGCTCATTTATCCCATTACGGGACAGTGCACTGCGGGATTGACCAGCGTTGGGCACCATTTTATCTAGCGGGAGGTACAGCACGTTATTACCCCCCTCGACATCCACCATCACCTTGTTGGTGTTAGCGAGCACTTCCTGCATCGTATCGAGATACAGCCGCTCACGCGTCACATCAGGTGCCTTACGGTATTCCGTCAGTAACTGATCGAAACGCTGCGCTTCACCATCCGCCCTCGCGATAACTTGATCACGGTAAGCATTGGATTCTTCCAGCACACGCTGAGCGCCACCGCGAGCCTCCGGCACAATGCCATTAGCATAGGACTGCGCTTCGTTCTTAACGCGCTCTTCGTCTTCTCGCGCCTTGATCACGTCGTCAAATGCGCCTTGCACCTGAGCGGGCGGCTTCGATTCATCAATGTTGATCTTCGACACTTGTATGCCCGTTGTGTAGTCGTTGAGATATTGCTGCAGTCGATCGCGCACATCCAGTCCGATCGCTGCGCGACCCTCTGTGAGCGCCAAATCCATGGTCGTTCCGCCTACCACGTGGCGCAGAGCACTTTGAGCCGCATGCTGCAATGAGACTTCAGGATCGCGCACCTGCAAAACAAAGTCCTGCGGGTTTGCAATCACATATTGCACCGACATGCTGATTTCGACGATATTTTCGTCCTGCGTGAGCATGACTTCTCTCAGACCTGCCGCACGAACCTTAGTCGTATTGACCGTAATGACCTCATCGATCAGTGGCGGGTTCCATTGTAGACCCGGCGTTAACGTCGCGTGGTACTCACCAAAACGCAGTACGACAGCACGTTCTTGCTCATCGAGCTGGTAAAAACCCATCAGGCCCCACACCAATAACGCCCCACCAAAGACGACGCTGATCAATCCACCGGACAACCCGCCTTTAGCAGGTCCCTTGCCGTTACTGCCGCCGCGACCGCCACCGAACAAGCTCGCGAACTGCTGCTGCAACTTTTTAAAGGCTTCATCCAGATCGGGTGGTCCTTGATTGCCACCACCCCAAGGGTCGCGAGGGCCTTTATTGCCGCCGCCAGGCTCATTCCATGACATAAGTCGATTCCTCTTTAACGAGCCCCTAGTCTAACAAACCCCAGCAGTGGATCGGGGCTTTTGCTGACCAAAAAGCGTAATACCGCCTCAAACGTTGAGTCGGTGCCAATCTGCGAGTGGCAGCCGGACGTGCATTGTACTGCTGCCGTCTGATTGCCATTCTTCTTTTGAAACCGCCCCGAGTTCATACAGCGCCGATCTCAGGCGTGCCCGACTGGGGTCTAGCGCAATTTCCTGATCAAACATCGCCACCGATAACCGCTCGCGAATTGCCTCCAGTAACAGCGCCATCCCCTCGCCAGTCGCCGCCGAACAATACACCGCGGTGGGCGTTCCCGCCTCATTCCGCTCTATCCGAGGTGGCTGCTCCACCAAATCCAGCTTATTGAACACCACCAATTGAGGCAGGCCATCGGCCTTAATATCGCCCAGCACCGTCTCAACATCCTCCATCAAGACGGCTCGATCAGGGGCTGCAACGTCAACTACGTGGAGCAACAAATCGGCGTTAGCCGTCTCCTCGAGGGTCGCTTTAAAGGCCTCCACCAGCGTCGTCGGCAGGTCGGAAATAAACCCTACCGTGTCGGCGAACAGCACCGGGCCAAACTGCTCGATATCCACTCGCGCCAGCGTGGGGTCGAGGGTGGCAAATAACTTATCTGCAGCATAAACCTGTGAGGCGGTCACGCGATTAAACAAGGTTGATTTGCCCGCATTGGTGTATCCCACCAAGGACAGAATAGGCAACTCTGCGCGTCGCCGCGCACGGCGGCTCTGCTCACGCTGGTTACGCACCCGCTGCAAACGTGCCTGAATAGACTTAATCCGTGCCCGTAGGAGACGTCGATCGGTTTCCAGCTGGGTTTCACCCGGGCCACGCAGTCCGATACCCCCCTTTTGCCGCTCGAGGTGAGTCCAACCTCGCACTAAGCGGGTGCTCATATGCGTCAGCTGTGCCAGCTCAACCTGCAACTTGCCTTCGTGGGTGCGCGCGCGTTGAGCGAAGATATCGAGAATCAGTCCTGTGCGGGCTAACACTCTGCACGCGAGGACTTGTTCAAGATTGCGCTCCTGACTGGGGCTCAATGCGTGATTGAAAATCACCAACTCTGCCTCATGCTCACGGCACTTGGCGGCAATTTCTTCTAGCTTACCCTCGCCCACGAAGGTTCTCGCGTGCGGCACACGACGCGAACCCGACAGAGCGGCCACTGGATTTCCACCAGCAGACACCACCAGTTCTTCGAATTCGATGAGGCTTAAGTCCCGCTCAGCCCCCTCTAACTGGAGCTGAACCAACACCGCACGCTCACCACCTCGGTGACGCTCAAAAAACATGGTTAGTGGGGACGTCCCGAACGGAACGCCGCGCAATCACTCCTCAGCAGAGGGGTCTTCATCCGCGGCCGGCAAGCGGATATTTCGCGCTGGCACCACCGTGGAGATCGCGTGCTTATAGACCATTTGTGAC
>UPTG01002675.1_pt1 | contig 11977 bp, 9 predicted proteins | sample 2160121 | NCBI WGS metagenome assembly UPTG01 (sample SAMN06266255, study PRJEB28933) | marine metagenome | isolation source: Columbia River Estuary | place: USA:Columbia River Estuary, USA | collected 2014-07-27 | reverse complement strand
TTTTTTTGAGAAAATAAATAAAATTTTTAAAGAACTTTTTGCTTTGTAATTGTAGCCTAAACTACGTTTTGTAAGCGGCTGCAAATATACCATGTTTTAAATATATCTACCAAAGAAAAAACAAACAAAAAATGAAAATAAATAAAGATAAAACACAAGCCCTTGTTACTGTATTAGTTACACCTTGTTTTTATTTAAAAAAAAACTGGGTAGAGTCGCCCTAAAGCTATCTTAGAATATAAAAGACAGCGCAATTAAAAAGTTAAATAGTTATTATTAATGCAGAACCACAGGATTTTTAATCAAAATAATCAAACCATCTTGTGGGTAAAAGACTGCCTGTAAGCAAAGTATATAATGTACTATTTCTAGATTGTTTAATTAGGTACTTTTGCATCCCAATGAGAGGAGAGTTCTAGAAAATCTATCTTAAAAAATGGAGCTTGTCTTTCTAAAATTTCTTCTTGGAAAGAACGCTCAAGTATATCCTCTATAAGGTAATCTTCTTCTACAGAAAAAGGAGTGTACTTTTGTTTCAAAGAGATGTCAAAAAAACTTGCCGTTGTATTATACCAAAAGGCACGCCAAGAGGTGCGTAACTCCTTCACCAAATCATAGGCCGTTGTACCTGTTTGCCTATGGATTAATTTAACAAGTATTTGCCCCTCTGTTCTAGTTAGTTTTTTTAGTTTTTCTGAAAATTCCTGCTCAATATATTTTTGAATCCGTTTGGTATACTTGGAGGCTTGTCGCTTTTTCTTAATGGTTTGTAGCCTTTTGGTCATGGTAAGGAGTCTCTCTGAGGCTAGTTTTGCGTATGGATATACCTTTCTTGTTTTTCGCCTTAGTATAAGGTATCTGCGCCTGTCTACTTTATTGTTAAACGACAACTTGTTTAACAGCACTACCTCCTCTAAATCTATATATTCTCTGGGGATGGTGTCTCCTTGTACAATATAATAGTAGGTTACTATCGAGTCTTTTTGCTGAGTTTTATATTCTTTAGGAATTTGAGCCCAACAAACCATACTAAATAAAAAGAAACCTATATATATGAGATGTTTTAATTTCATTTAAAATTGTTTGTATCGAATGTAGTTGCTAAAACCATTCCAAAAATAATAAATTGAACGTGTAGACTTCGCTATTAATTATCTAATTTTGAGATTCAATTCTAAAAACATACTTCATGGCAACATCTATATTAAATAAAAAATCGTTAACCTTTCTAGAAAAATACCTAAACAATGCTGCACCAACAGGTTATGAGTGGGATGGTCAAAAAATATGGATGGACTATTTAAAGCCATATGCAGATGAGTTTATAACAGACACTTACGGAACGGCTGTAGCTGTTATTAACCCAAAGGCAAAATACAAAGTAGTTATTGAGGGTCATGCAGATGAAATTTCATGGTACGTCAACTACATTAGCGATACTGGGTTGTTGTATGTAATACGCAATGGAGGGAGTGATCACCAAATTGCACCTTCTAAAATTGTAAACATCCATACCAAAAACGGAATTGTAAAAGGAGTATTTGGTTGGCCAGCAATACACACACGCAACAAAGGCAAAGAAGAGACGCCAAAGCTTGATAATATTTTTATTGATATAGGAGCCAAAGACAAAAAAGAAGTAGAGAAAATGGGCGTACATGTAGGATGTGTAATAACCTATCCTGACGCATTTTTTATTCTCAACAAAGACAAGTTTGTATGTAGAGCATTAGACAACCGCATGGGAGGTTTTATGATTGCAGAGGTAGCCAGGCTTTTAAAAGAAAACAAAAAAACACTACCCTTTGGCCTGTATATAACAAATAGTGTGCAAGAAGAGATTGGACTCAGAGGAGCCCAAATGATTGCAGAGCGCATCAAACCTAATGTGGCTATAGTTACGGATGTAACCCATGACACGACCACACCAATGATTGAAATGAAAACCCAAGGAGACGCAGAAATTGGCAAAGGTCCAGTTATCGCGTACGCTCCTGCTGTGCAACAAAAATTGCGTGATCTTATAACAGATACTGCACAGGCTAATAAAATTCCTTTTCAGCGTGCAGCATTATCAAGAGCTACGGGTACAGATACAGATGCCTTTGCCTATAGCGGCAGCGGTGTTGCCTCTGCCCTTATATCATTACCCTTGCGCTATATGCATACCACTGTAGAGATGGTACATAGAGATGATGTAGAGAATGTCATTAAATTAATTTATGAGTCTTTACTAAAAATTAAAGACGGAGACTCTTTTAGTTATTTTGAATAGACGCTCGTACTCATTGAATAGAAGCGGTATTTAAGTGTAGTAGTATTCAATTGTAACTTAAAATTTCTAAAAATAATTTTGTTTTAATTACGGCCTGAAATGAAAAAACTCACGTACTTATTTCTACTGCTTTTTTCGATGTTCTTGAACGCACAACAAGAAATCTCTGGAGATAATAGCGCTATTGTTTTTACTCCAGAAATATTAGTTGGTAAAACACTGCCGTCAAACTTTGGTTTTCCAGAAACCAAACTGCATAAACAACTGTTGTTTAATGTTTCAAAAAACCATGAAAACACACCAAGAGAGTGGGCACATCGGTTGAAAGGACTTCATACAGGTGTAAGTCTTGGTCTCACAGATTTTGGACAACTTGATAGTCTAGGCATAGCCATAAGCCTGATTCCTAACGTAGAGTTTAACGCTTTTAAATCTAAAAGGTTTAAAATCCTAACAGGTCTTGGGGCATCCTATTTTACAAAAAAATATGACCCCATAACAAATCCAAATAATAGAGCTGTTTCTACAGATATTACATGGGCCTTTAGATTTTTGTTAAAGTACGAGTTACTGACAACAAAAAACGTAGATTGGAACCTTGGTATTGGACTATCACATCACTCAAACGGGCACACAAAACTAGATAATAGAGGGTATAACGTTATTGTAGGGTCAATCTCTGGGGCAATAAACAACCCCTTCAACAAAAACAAACAACAAACCCTAGACAAACCACTATACCAAAACAGCAGGTACGCCTATTTAGAGCTAAGGGCTGGACACGGCTGGAATGTACTGGCAGAAGCATTTAATACTACAAAAGCAGTGTATACCATCTCTGGAGAGTATGGATATGTATTTAACAATGTTTTTAAACTAGGAGTTGGTGCACATTATAGATTCTACCAACATTACTATGACTATATAAATAACAATGAATCTTTGGTGCAAGACTCTAGAGAGTTTGAATACCTAAAACAAAACCCTTTTAAAAACGCAACAAGCCTCTCTTTATATCTTAATACTGAAATTTTACTAGACCATTTTGGTTTAGATTTTAGTGTTGGGTACAATCTATTTAAAGAAGCGTATCAAATAGATTGGCGTATCAATGAAGGCTGGGTGAATACACCAAGAGAAATACCAGAAGGTTGGGTCCTTGGTGAGTTTAACGCTAAATACAATCTAAAAAAATCTATCAATACAAGATTAGGAATTAAATACTACCTGATAAGTACCCACAAAAAACCAAAGCATAACGCATACACGGCGGTGCACTTAAACTCAAATCTAGGTCAGGCAGATTTTACAGAAATAACAGTTGGCTACACCTACAGTTTTTCTAAACAATAAAACTAAGACTATATTTTATTGTTTTTTTTCAAATAAAAGAGTAATGCGATGGGAATTGCCAATAACCCAACTATCCAAAGACTTTCAAAAAGTATGTAGGGAGCAAATAAAAGTGTGAGCACATAACCAGCTATGGCACCTCCAAAATGAGCGTCATGACCTATATTATCTCTCTTGTTTAACATCCCATAAATAGAATACAGTAAATACCCAACACCAAAGAGCCAGGCAGGAATTGGTATGGGAACAAAAAACAAATACAAGCTCATGGTGGGATTTAACAATATGGCAGCATACAAAACCCCAGTAACCGCTCCACTTGCACCAATGGCACTGTAATAAGGCTCCTGTTTATGAAATATAAAAGACAACCAACTTCCAGCTAGTAAGGCAGCTACATAAATACAAACAAAAAGCGTTGTGCTCAAATAGGACACAACAACAGGGGCAAAGAAATAGAGTGTCAACATGTTAAACAGCAAATGATTGACATCTGCATGTAAAAACCCTGAAGAAAATAGTCTAACCTTCTCCCCTTTTTTTATTCCAGCAATATTAAATTTATATTTCTCGAAAAAAGATCTGTCTTTAAAACCAATTAAAGTAACAATTACAGTAGAGGCAATAATTACAAGGGTAGCTAGATCTATATTTTGCATAAGTGTTTGTGTTATTAACTAAGAGATTATTTACTACAGCTTAAAAAACTACAAACCTGCAATTTGTTTGATTTCTTTAATAATGGTATTTGCCAAAGAATCTGCGGCATCTTGTGTTACAGCTTCTGTATATATTCTAATTATTGGTTCTGTGTTAGATTTACGCAAATGAACCCAATTGCTCTCAAAGTCTATTTTAACACCATCAATGGTGGTTATTTCTTCTGCTTTATAGGTATCTGCCATTTTCTCTAAAATAGCGTCTACATCAATCTCTGGGGTAAGCGCAATTTTTTGCTTACTCATATAATAAGATGGATACGATGCCCTTAAGCCGCTTACAGTTGTTTTTTGTTCTACAAGATGACTTAAAAATAAAGCAACTCCCACCAAACTATCACGACCATAATGCAGCTCTGGATAGATGATACCACCGTTTCCTTCTCCACCAATTACAGCCTTGGTGTCTTTCATCATTTGTACTACATTAACTTCTCCAACGGCGCTTGCCGTATAACTCCCGTTGTGTTTGTTGGTAATGTCTCTTAAGGCTCTTGATGAGGACATGTTAGAAACCGTATTACCAGATGTGTTTGCCAAAACATAGTCTGCAACTGCTACCAAAGTATATTCTTCACCAAACATTTCGCCTTTTTCATCAACAAAGGCCAATCTGTCTACATCTGGATCTACAACAATACCAAAATCTGCACCTTGGGTAACAACCTCTCTCATTAAATCTCCTAAATGCTCCTTTAAAGGCTCTGGGTTATGAGGAAACTCTCCATTAGGAGTGCAAAATAACTTTACGGGTTGTACTCCTAGTGCCTCTAAAAGTAAAGGTATTGCAATACCTCCTGTAGAGTTTACACCATCTACCACAACTTTTAAATTTGCTGCTTTAATTGCCTTTACATTCACTAGATCAAGAGCTAGTATTTCGTCTATATGCAAATCTATATACGCATCGTTTCTAGTGATTTGACCCAGGTTGTCTACAGAAGCAAAAAGCATGTTTCCACCTTCTGCAATGTCTAAAATTTCTTGACCCGCAGCGGCATCCAAAAACTCTCCTTTATTATTAAGTAATTTTAAAGCATTCCATTGTTTTGGATTGTGGCTTGCAGTAAGTATGATGCCTCCGTCTGCATGCTCCATCATAACAGCCATCTCTACTGTTGGAGTGGTAGATAAATCAAGATTGATAACGTTTATACCTAAACCAACTAGCGTGTTCATTACCAATTCCTGAATCATGTTTCCACTGATACGCGCATCACGCCCAACCACTACATGGTAAGAATCTTTATCATGCTGCTTTTTTACCCAAGTTCCATAGGCTGCTCCATACATTACAGCATCTATAGGGGTTAAGTTTTCTCCTTGAGCACCTCCAATGGTACCTCTAATTCCTGATATTGATTTTATTAATGTCATTGCTTGGTTAAATTTATAGTTTGCTACTTAAGGCTTTAGGCTATTAAATAGTCTTTATTACTTTAAAATAAACCCAAAAAACAAGACTATTTCAAGGGCTTAAAATCTTGCACAAATATACTTTTTTAAAAAGAAAATGTTGCTTTGTTATTTGTGTAAATTTACACTATGAATTTTCTAGCTCATATATATCTCTCTGGAGAAGATCAAGGTATAACCATTGGTAATTTTATTGCTGATGGTATTAAAGGAAAAAAATACCTCAGCTATAGTGAAGATCTGCAGAAAGGAATTTTACTGCACCGCAGTATAGATAGCTTTACAGATCAACACCCTATTGTGAGACAAAGCACCAAACGGTTACATGAAAATCATGGGCATTACAGTGGTGTTATTGTAGATATTTTTTACGATCACTTTTTGGCTAAAAACTGGGAACACTACCACCACAAACCATTGAATGAATATGTATCTGAGTTCTATAAACTACTTGAGACTAACTTTGAGGTCTTACCCCTTAAAATCCAGAACATGATGCCAATTATGATTTCAAACAACTGGCTACTAAGCTACACTAACATTGCTGGCATTAACACCATTTTAGAGCAAATGAGTAGGCGCGTAAAACATACCAATAATATGGATATAGCTTGTGTTGATCTAGAAAAGTATTACAAAGAGTTTGAACAAGACTTTACCATCTTCTTTGAAGAATTAAGAACATTCTCAAAACATAAAATCATATCTCTATCATGAAAAAAAAACACGCGCTACTTAGTTTATGTATACTGCTTTGTTTTTGGCAATGCGATAGCCCGAAAAAAGAAATCTCACATTCCACCACAGCAGTTTTGGGACTAATCTCTCAAAAAGCGATGGTGGTATCTGCCAGAGAAGAAGCCTCAAGAATTGGGAGCGAAATCATGCAACAAGGTGGCAACGCTTTTGACGCCATGGTAGCTACAGAGATGGCATTGGCGGTATGTTATCCAAATGCAGGGAATCTTGGCGGTGGTGGGTTTATGGTATACAGAACCCACCAAGGAGAAGTAGGTGCCTTAGATTATAGAGAAAAGGCCCCACTTGGAGCCAATAGGGATATGTTTTTGGATGAAAATAAAAAATACCTCCAAGACAAAAGTAAAACTGGAGGGTTGGCCGTTGGAGTGCCAGGTACAATCGCTGGCATATTTAAAGCCCATAAGAAGTTTGGCTCTTTGCCAATGCAAACTATTTTACGCCCTGTAATTTTACTAGCAAAAAACGGATTTAAAATCACAGAAAAACAGGCAAAACAATTTAACGATTATAGTGCTGTTTTTAAACAAGTAAACCAAGAAAACTCCATTTATACCAAAAAATTTAAACCTGGAGATGTGTTTAAAAATGAGGCCTTGGCAAACACACTTCAACAAATATCAGACAATGGGAGAAGCGCTTTTTACCAAGGTGAGATTGCAAAAACACTTGTAGCCTTTCTGCAAAAAAATGGTGGTATTATTAGTTTAAAAGACCTAGACAATTACCAAGCCATATGGCGAGAACCAATCGTTTTTAATTACAAAGACCTGCGTATTATATCTATGTCTCCACCCTCTAGTGGCGGAATATGTATGGCGCAAATACTCAAAACAACAGCAAATTATCCAATTGCCCAGTATGGCCATAATACAACAAAAACAACACAAGTACTTACAGAGGCCCAAAGAAGAGCCTATGCAGATAGAAGCCACTATCTTGGAGATCCAGACTTTATTGATATTCCGGTAGATTCTCTACTGAGTGATGCCTATCTCAAAGGCCGCATGGACAGCTTTTCTTTTGAGGGTGCAACACCCTCCAAGGAGCTTACACATGGAGCCATCTCTCAAGCAGAGAGCACAGAAACTACCCACTACTCTATAATTGATAGCTATGGTAATGCCATTGCAGTGACAACAACCCTAAATGCTTCTTTTGGCTCAAAACTGTATAACAAAAAACTTGGGTTCTTTTTAAATAATGAGATGGATGATTTTAGTGCAAAACCAGGCACACCAAATTTATTTGGCCTTATTGGAGGTGATGCCAATGCAATAGCCCCACAAAAGAGAATGCTCAGCTCTATGACCCCAACACTTGTAGAGAAAGACAACAAACTATGGATGACTCTTGGAACACCTGGAGGATCCACCATCATAACCTCGGTGCTACAAACTATATTAAATGTGTATGAGTTTAACATGTCTATGCAACAGGCGGTAGACGCCCCGAGATTTCATCATCAATGGTTGCCAGATATTGTAAAAGTTGAAGCCACTAGCTTTGATGCTAAGACCATTAAAGAACTTGAAAACAAAGGGTATGTTGTAGATTACAAAAACGCTTCAAGTATAGGAAGAGTAGATGCAATATTGGTACTCTCAGATGGTAGCTTAGAGGCTGGAGCAGATAAAAGAGGAGACGATACTGCAGTAGGTTTTTAGGTAAAACAATAGAAAGAGGCAGAATTACCTGTTGTGCACTTAATCGAATATCTCTAATATTGTAGGATAAAGACTACGTAATTCTGTAGATTTGGCATTGTTTTAAAGAAGATTAACTAATTATTTACCAACATTCTGGAAATAAATTCTTGTATTAGATTTATAATAAGATGAGTAAAAAATCGTTTTCTGTAAACTATTTTACCTTGATACCATTAGTGTTTTCAAGCATACTCTGCATTTTCCTTGTTTACTTCTTAGATCAAAAAATCACCAACACCGCCACATTCTTTGAAACATTACAAGACCAGATTTCTATATTTATAGGTATTAGTGGTTTTACAGCAATTTTTCTGCTCGGGTACATTGTTTTTAGCATTTTTGGTATTAATCGAATCATTGTCTCTGGTGATAATAAACTCAATGCACTGATTGAAAAAATGAATGCTGCTCGTAAAGTAATAGAAATTATTTATAAGAGTAAACTTTGGCGCCCTGAGGTAAAAACATTTATAGATGATGAATTTGAAGGGTTAAGCTTTTTCGAGGTAAAAGAATTCTACAAAGGGAAATCTGAACTTGCTATAGAGTATTTAGAAGAAAAAAAGGGACAGGATGATACTGATACATTGTATCTAGAATTAAAGTCATTACTTTACACTGAGCCTAAACAAAAAAGCCTTCCAAATACAATTATATACCCACTGCAATACAATCCAGCAATTTTAGAAAAATGGCTTGAACACAAGGTGGGTTCTGGGCTCTGGTATCACTTTGGCTACAGGTTTGGTGACTTTAAAAATGCATTAAATCTTGACGCGCTCCATGAAAGGCATCAAGATAAAATAATGGCTCTGGCAAATAGCATAGACCCTATTAGCTTTGAAGATTCTTCTTTTAATGATGTATTTCTATCCAAATTTGGAGAGTACTTAAATAAAGACTTGATACCCAAATTATTTGAAGCACAAAGTGATAAAAAAAATGGCCTATCTACCTCACTGCAAAACCTTTATGTATTATTTGCGGCAATGGTTTTCATTGGTATACTTTTACCGCTACTAAGCACCTTACTTGAACTACCAACAATACTACTTGTTTGTAGTTTTTCGTTTGTAATTTCTTCACTTGTATTTATCGTTATTTCTGGACTGTCATTTCTAAGTAAAACCGTAAATTCTTAGCAACACCTTGTCAATTATTGGCTGATAATTAACATTTGACTAACTACCCTTAGCCCTAAATTTTCATAGACTTTGAGTACCTTTGCAAACTATGGCAAAAAACTTGGCTAGTATTGATGTTTTGGGCGCTAGAGTCCACAATCTAAAAGATATAGATGTTTCTATACCTAGAGACCAACTAGTAGTTATTACAGGGCTCTCAGGTAGTGGTAAATCATCACTCGCCTTTGACACCATTTACGCAGAAGGACAACGCCGTTACATTGAAACGTTCTCTGCCTATGCAAGACAATTTTTAGGCAACCTAGAGCGTCCAGATGTAGACAAAATAGACGGGCTCTCACCTGTAATTGCCATTGAGCAAAAAACAACCAGTAAAAGCCCCAGATCTACCGTTGGTACTATTACAGAAATTTATGACTTTTTAAGACTCTTGTATGCAAGGGCAAGTGATGCCTATAGCTACAATACTGGCAAGAAAATGGTTAGCTACAGTGATGCGCAAATCAAAGCGCTTATTTTGTCTGACTTTAAAGACAAAAAAGTGAGTATCCTGGCTCCTATTATTCGTTCCAGAAAAGGACACTATAGAGAACTCTTCGAGCAAATTGCAAAACAAGGCTTTTTAAAAGTTCGGGTAGATGGCCAGGTTGTGGATATTGTAAAGGGAATGAAAATAGACCGTTACAAGACCCATGATATAGAAACTGTCATCGATCGTTTGAAGATAAGTGATGCTATAGATAATGACAAACGTCTAACAGAAAGTATTGTCACGGCAATGTACCATGGTGATGATGTGATGATGGTATTAGATAATCAAACCAATGAAGCGCGCTATTTCAGTAGAGCTCTAATGTGCCCACAAAGTGGTATCTCCTATCCAAATGCAGAGCCAAATAATTTTTCTTTCAATTCTCCTAAAGGCATGTGCCAGAGTTGTAAGGGATTAGGAGCTTTACACAAAGTAAACATAGATAAAGTAATTCCAGACCAAAACCTTTCTATAAAAAATGGTGCACTGGCACCTCATGGTCCACAAAAAAACAATTGGATATTCAAGCAACTAGAACTCATATCTCAGCGGTTTAATTTTAAATTAACAGATCCTTTTAAAGACATTTCAAAAGACGCTAAGGAGCTTATCTTTTATGGCGGAAATGACAAGTTTGACGTACCATCTAAAACCTTAGGGATTACCCGCAATTATAAAATAGATTTTGAGGGTGTTGTGCATTTTATACAAAACACCTTTGATGCTAGTGAAACTACTTCTTTAAAACGCTGGGCTAAAGAATATATGGATAAAATTGCTTGTCCAGAGTGTGAAGGTAGTAGGCTACGCAAAGAATCCATGTATTTCAAAGTAAATGATAAAAACATTGCACAACTAGCACAAATGGATATCATAGAGTTGGCCGATTGGTTTGATGATTTAGAAAATCATTTAAGTGACACACAACTTAAAATTGCAAGTGAAATAATTAAAGAGGTAAAAACAAGACTGCAGTTTCTAATTGATGTTGGCCTCACCTATTTGGCACTAGATAGGAGCTCTAAATCACTCTCTGGTGGAGAAGCACAACGTATTAGACTAGCAACTCAAATAGGTTCTCAACTCGTAGGAGTTTTATACATTTTAGATGAGCCAAGTATTGGCCTGCATCAAAGAGATAACGAAAGATTAATAAAATCTTTGCTATCACTCAGAGATATAGGAAATTCTGTAATTGTAGTGGAGCATGATAAAGACATGATAGAACACGCAGACTATGTAATTGATATTGGTCCTGCAGCTGGTAAGTTTGGTGGTGAAATTGTAAGTGAAGGAACTCCTAGTGAACTATTAACTCACAATACACTAACAGCTCAGTATTTAAATGGCACTAAAGAAATAGAGATACCTAGCAAAAGAAGAAAAGGGAACAAACATACTTTGGAGCTAACAGGAGCTACGGGTAACAATTTAAAAAATGTAAGTATCAAACTACCCCTAGGGATCATGATAGGTGTTACAGGAGTCTCTGGAAGCGGTAAGTCTACACTTATCAATGAAACCCTCTACCCTATTTTAAATGCTCACTTTTTTAATGGTGTAAAAGTACCAATGCCTTATAAGAAAATTAAAGGCCTTGAGCATCTAGATAAGGTGATAGATATTAATCAATCTCCAATTGGCAGAACCCCACGCTCAAACCCCGCAACGTATACTGGAGTATTTTCTGAAATACGAAGTTTGTTTGCAAAAGTACCAGAGGCATTAATACGAGGCTACAAGCCTGGAAGATTTAGTTTTAATGTGCAAGGCGGTAGATGTGAGACATGTAGAGGCGGAGGATTAAGAGTAATAGAGATGAATTTCTTGCCAGATGTGTATGTAGCTTGTGAGACGTGTCAGAAAAAACGATTTAATAGAGAAACCCTAGAAATACGATACAAAGGAAAATCTATATATGATGTGTTAGAAATGACCATTAATGAAGCCTGTGACTTTTTTGAAAAGATTCCCAAAATATATAGGAAGCTTAAAACCATTCGTGATGTAGGTCTTGGGTATATTACTTTAGGGCAGCAGTCTACAACCTTATCTGGAGGAGAGGCTCA
>UPTG01002671.1_pt1 | contig 11993 bp, 10 predicted proteins | sample 2160121 | NCBI WGS metagenome assembly UPTG01 (sample SAMN06266255, study PRJEB28933) | marine metagenome | isolation source: Columbia River Estuary | place: USA:Columbia River Estuary, USA | collected 2014-07-27 | reverse complement strand
GAGCGTCAACGCATTCGCGATCAACTGCTTGCGGAGCAGAGTGGTGAGTGGATGGCAGAAAAATTGGCCAAGCTCAAAGAACTTAGCTTTAACGCGGAGAACCTGACCGAAGTAGCAACGGATTTAGGCTTGACTGCCCAAGTCTCCGAACCCTTTACCCGCGACGGTGGCAACGGCATTGCTGCCTATCCATCGGTGGTAGAGGCGGCCTTTGGTGGCGATGTGTTAAAAGATAATTATGCCAGCAATGTTTTAGACTTAGGCGATGATCGCTATCTTGTCTTAAAAATGAAGAACTACATTCCAGCGCGCCAGAAAGAGCTTCAGGAAGTAAAATCGCTGATCACGGATACCTTGAAAGGCGAAACAGCGCGCGCCGAAATAGCCGCCCAGGGCGCAGCTCTGGTTGCCGGTATCAAGGCCGGTGAGAGCGTTGAAGCTGTTGCGAAAAGCCAAAAGTTAGATTGGCAGGTCGTGATGGATGCTACCCGCTCTGCAGGTGGCAACAATCCAGAAGTGGCACGTTTTGTGTTCACACTGTCGGCCAGTTCTGCTGGCGGGGTAGAGAGCTTTTATACTCGCAGTGGTGATTTTGTTGCGGTGCGCTTAACCGAGGTAACGCTGGGTGATGCGACCAAGTTAAACAGTGAGCAGCAAGCCAGCTTGGCCTATCTGGGTGCTTCATCGAGCACCAGCCGTGAGCTACAAGGCTTGCAATCGTCATTGCAGGCCAATGCGGATATCGTTCGTTAAAGCAGTTGGGGCTGGTCCAGAGCGGGCCAGCCTATTCTTTCCCTCCGTGTTTCCCTCCCTGTTCCCCTCCCTGTTTCCCTCTCTGTTTCCCTCTCTGTTTCGCTCTCTGTGGTTCTCTCTCTTTTTAGCTTCTTATGGCGCTGCACAAATGTTCGGCAGCTTTTGTGCTGGACAGCTTTTGCTAGATTTTCAGGCCATCAATAAAAAGCGTTAGCCGCTGCCCAGGTTGCAAGAGAGCAGTTTGACTTAATTTGTTCCAGCGCCTGATGTCGCGAATAGCAATATCAAATCTACTCGCTATACGCGACAACGAGTCGCCACGTTTGACGCGATAGGAGAGCCGTCGCAGGTTATCGGATTCTGTGTCGCCTGCAGTGTTGGTGGCCTTGTCGAGTTTGCCTTCAACCAGCAGCCGGTCGCCAACCTGCAGTGTATCGCTACTGAGTTTATTTATTTCTCGCAGCCTCTTAATGCTGGTCTCACTTGCCTTTGCGATGCTCCAGAGCGAATCCCCTTGGCGCACATGATAGTAGTTGGGCACCTTGCTGCGGCTGGTCGAAGCAAAACTGCTATCATCGCCGGCGTGAGGGATTAGCAGTAACTGTCCAATTTTCAGCTGATCTGAGGTTAAATCATTGCGTGTGCGCAACCACTGCGTGGGAACTTTAAAGCGACTGGCTATCTGAGACAGCGTGTCACCTTTTGTAACAGTGTACTCCGTGTGAGGAATCCACGTTTTAGGGTCTGTGGACGCTAAAAATTCGCGTAATGGGTCTGCATTGCCAATAGGTAGAAGCACCGTGTGAGAGCCTGTTGGAGGCGTTAACGCGCGGCGATAGGCGGGATTTAGCCTGGTGAACTCAGCAACATCAGTGTCAGTTAGCTTGATCACGCTACCTAGATCAATTTGCGAATCAATTTCGACGACTTCGAAGTAGGGCTGGTTGGGCATCTCTGGCAGCTGCAGCTCATATTTTTCAGGATTGCCAATAAGCTCCGCTAAGGCAAGTAACTGCGGCACGTAGTTGCGTGTTTCTCGCGGCAGATCGATTGACCAAAAGTCGGTTTCCTTGCCCGACGCTCGGTTGCGCGCCATCGACCGGCCGACATAACCTTGTCCCGAATTATAAGCGGCCAATGCCAAAAGCCAGTCATCGTCAAAAATACCATTGAGATTACTTAAATAGGTGATCGCCGCTTGCGTCGATGAGATAACGTCACGCCTGCCGTCGTACCAGCGGTCTCGGCGCAAACCGAGAGACTTGGCGGTCGAGGGAATAAACTGCCACAGGCCCACTGCGTGGCTGTGTGAGTATGCCAGCGGGTCGTAGGTGCTCTCGACAATCGGCAGCAGTGCTAACTCAAGTGGCAGGCCGGCTTTGTCGAGTTCGGCGGTGACATAAAATATATAGGGTTGTGCTCGCGCAAAAACCGTCTCTAGGTAACTGGGGTTTTCAAGGTACCAGTCGCGCTGAGCTTCAACGCTTAGGTGGAGTGTCGTGGGCGCTATTGCGAATCCCTCACGCAGCCGCTGCCAAAGGTCCATATCTGTTGGGGTGAGAATTGCTCGATTAGGCTCGTCATTCTGCGCAGAACTGCCACTGCCGTCTGACGTTATAGTTGGCCGTTGATTTGCGACCTCTGCGACCTGTCGGACAGCGGGTTGCTTATCGACTCCGGTTGTCGTTTGATCAGAGAGCTGCGCGCAGCCCGCCAATAAAAGAGCTGTGCCAAGGGCGAATGCTTGAATATGAAAAGCGATTGACGGCAAACTGGGCACTCTTGTCGCATTTAGGACTTGGAATTGTATCGATCAGTCGCGGTTGAAACAACGAAAGAGTTCCGCTTGCGGGCGATTAATGAGATCTGCGACACTTCGCTAATGTGGCAGCTGTACAGAAATCGCACGCTGGTCTTTGGTTAGCGCAGCGAACATAATAGGTCTTCACCCACGGTTAATTAGATACTATGGCTTTTACGCTTCTGAAAAATGCTGCTCAATCGCTCCGTGAGCGCTTGCAGGTGAAAGACCTAGAGAACACAGCCCCAGCGCTGCGCCATTGGTTGCAGAGTGATTTTGGTCGGTATTTGCAGGTGCGCGAGCGCAGAGTGATCGAAGAGCACTTTTCACAGCTGCCGGGGTATCGGTTAATGCGCTTGGGGCTCACGTCAGATCCGGAAACGCTCGATTGCTTCAACCATATTCATCGATTTAGCATACATCCCAATGAGTTAGAGGGCGCTCACTCAGCGCTCTCGACCTTTGTTGAGCTGCCGCTAATGTCTGAGACCATTGACGTGCTGTTATTGCAGCATGCGTTAGAGTTTTCGCGGTCGCCAAAAGCCGTTTTGGCGGAAGCCAGTCGAGTCGTTATGCCGGGTGGCCATATTCTGCTCTGCGCATTCAACCCCTATGGCCCCATGGGAATGGCAAAATTTTCAATGCAATTGTGCTTTGGTCACGCGCAGTATTCCTTCCATAATTTGCGCCTTGGACGCGTTATTGACTGGTTGTCTCTACTCAATTTTCACGTCATGGCGGTGGAGCATGGGGCGTATAATGTGCCGTTAAATTATCCTCATTGGATCGATCACGACAGCCGCTGGGAAAAGGTCTGCCAAAAAGCTCGCCTGCCTATGGCGAATTTCTATATGATCCACGCCATTAAACGCGTGCCACGCGGTATTATTAACCCCGCAAAATCATGGCAAGCGGCAGTGACCGGTTACAGAGTCACGCAGGGGCTGAAGCACAGCGCCGAGCGAAAAGAGAGCAGCCATTCGCTAACAAGACATACAGCTAACGAGAACTAGATGAAATCAGTTGAATTATTTACCGATGGGGCCTGTCGCGGCAATCCTGGCCCTGGCGGTTGGGGCGTCTTGATGCGCTACGGCGACAAAGAAAAAATGTTGTTTGGCGGTGCGCGTGAAACCACCAACAATCGTATGGAGTTAACTGCGGTCATCGAGGGCATCGCTGCGCTGACGGAACCCTGTAAAATAGCCGTGACCTCAGACTCGACCTATGTTTTAAAAGGCATCCAAGAATGGCTGCCGGCGTGGAAAAAGCGCAATTGGAAAACCGCCAGTAAGCAGCCGGTGAAAAACGTGGATTTGTGGCAGAAGCTCGATGCTGCCATTCTTGGCCACGACATTGATTGGCATTGGGTTAAGGGACACAGCGGCCATCGCGAAAACGAAATTGCGGATCAGTTGGCCAATCGCGGCATTGACGAACTCTAACCCATAAAAGACGACCCCAAGCAGCAGATATTATGAGACAAATTGTTCTTGACACAGAAACGACTGGTTTAGAAACCTCTCAGGACCATCGTATTATTGAAATTGGCTGCGTTGAACTTATCGGACGCAAGCTCACAGGCCGCCACTATCACCAGTATGTGAATCCGCAGCGAAAAGTGGATGAAGGCGCCATGGAAGTGCATGGAATCACCGATGAGTTCTTGCTCGACAAACCTGTTTTTAGTCAAGTGGTTCATGAGTTTCTCAGTTTTGTGGATGGCGCCGATCTGATTATCCACAATGCCCCCTTCGACGTCGGCTTTATCAACCATGAAATTGCCAAACTCAATGGTAAATATCTCGAGATAGAAAGCGGCTGTCGCATTATTGATACCCTTGCCCTTGCTCGTCAGAAACATCCGGGGCAAAAAAACAATCTCGATGCGCTTTGTAAACGCTATGGCGTTGATAACTCCCAGCGCGATTTGCACGGCGCGCTCCTCGATGCGGAAATTCTCGCCGACGTTTATCTGTTGATAACTGGCGGTCAAGTCAATTTCAATATGAGTGACCAGCAGGCATCCGACTCGGGGGAGGTTAGTGGCAAGAGCGCTATTCGTCGCCTTGCCGCAGATCGTCCGGCCTTGACAGTTGTCCGCGCCAGTGACGCAGAGATTGCCCTGCATCAACAGAGACTTGAAGGTATCGACAAGAAGAGCGGGGCCTGTGTATGGTTGCGCAACAGCGATTGATCACAGACCATGTCCAACACCGAAAACAGAGGTCTGCCGCAGACGGCGAGTGATTTTAAGCAACTTCAATCGCTTGTCGATACGTTGGCAACCACCCGTAACCGCCATCGTATGAGTCGTCAGCTAGCTACCCTAAAACAGGCCAGTCAGCGCGGCAAAGTGATAGATCGCGATTGGGAAAAATGGCACACAGCGCTACTCAGTAATCAAGCCGAGCTGCAGCAGCGCAGTGAGAACCTGCCCAAATTCAGCTTTCCCGACCTCCCCGTCAGCGCCCGTGCCGATGAAATTGCCGCCTTAATACAAAAGCATCAAGTCATTGTTGTGGCTGGCGAGACCGGTTCTGGCAAGACCACCCAGCTGCCGAAAATTTGTCTGCAAGCGGGCCGCGGCGTCAGAGGGTTAATCGGCCACACACAACCTCGCAGAATCGCTGCGCGCACTGTAGCCAACCGAATTGCCGAAGAGCTGCAGGTGGAGGTGGGCGGTGCAGTGGGCTATCAAGTGCGCTTTTCTGAACAGACATCGCCCGACAGTTATATCAAGTTGATGACAGACGGTATTTTGCTCGCAGAAATTCAGCACGATCGCTTTCTGAGCAAATACGACACCTTAATTATTGATGAAGCGCACGAGCGAAGTCTGAATATTGACTTTTTGCTGGGCTACTTTAAAAAATTGCTGCCGCAGCGGCCTGACTTAAAAATCATCATTACCTCTGCGACCATCGATGTAGAAAAGTTTTCCAATCATTTTGACGGTGCGCCAATTGTTGAAGTGACGGGACGAAGCTTCCCCGTAACAGTTATCTATAAAGATCCCGACGATGTGGACAGCGATCGCGATCAAACCATTGTGAACTGTGTGCAAGATATTCAAGCACACGAAAAGCCCGGCGATATATTAATTTTTCTCAGCGGTGAGCGGGAGATTCGCGAAGTCAATCTTGCGCTTAAGCGCGCCCAGTTACCGCACACCGAAGTGGTTCCACTGTATGCGCGGTTAAGCCTTGCTGAACAGAGTAAAATATTTTCGCCGCACCGTGGCTGCCGCATCGTACTGAGTACGAATGTCGCTGAAACATCCCTGACAGTGCCCGGTATTCGCTACGTTGTCGACACTGGCCGTGCACGTATTTCACGCTACAGCTTCCGCACTAAAGTACAGCGCTTGCCGATTGAGCCTATCTCGCAAGCGAGTGCTAATCAGCGCGCGGGCCGCTGTGGCCGTGTCAGCGAAGGCGTGTGCTACCGGTTGTATGGGGAAGATGATTTCAACGCGCGAGCGGAATTTACTGATCCGGAAATTGTGCGCACCAACTTAGCGGCTGTTATTTTGCAGATGTTGCATTTAAAGATTGGCGATATTCGCAACTTCCCCTTTGTCGACGCACCAGACAGTCGAATGATTAGCGATGGCTTTAAATTGCTTGAAGAATTGCAGGCAGTTACTGCTGATGGCCAATTGAGTCCCCTTGGCAAACGGATGGTCAATATACCACTGGACCCACGCTTTTCGCGGATGCTGCTCGAGTCAGCCAAAAATGGCTGCCTCGCCGAAGTGCTCATCATCACCACCGGTCTCAGTATCCAAGATCCTCGCGAGCGGCCAGCGGACAAACAGCAGGCGGCTGATCAATGCCACAAGCAATGGCAGGACCCTGAGTCTGATTTTATCTCACTGTTAAATCTCTGGCGGCACTTTGAAGAGCAGCGACAAACCCTCTCCAGCAACCAATTTAGCCGCTATTGCAAAAGCAATTATGTCTCTTACCTGCGCATGCGGGAGTGGCGCGACCTGCACCACCAAGTACACAGCGCCTGTCGCGACTTAAAACTGACTGACAACACCCAGCCCAGTGAGCCGGAAGCGGTTCATCGCTCGCTACTGGCTGGCCTGCTGGGTCAAATCGGTATGCTTCAGGAAAAGTGGGAGTATCTCGGCACGCGCAATCGCAAGTTTTTTATCTTTCCAGGCTCCGGTGTGAGTAAAAAACCGCCAAAGTGGTTGATGGCCGGGTCTTTAATGGAAACGACCAAGCAGTTCGCCCTCGATGTGGCAAAAATCGATTCAGATTGGCTCGAGCCATTGGCCGCCCATTTGGTTAATAAAACCTACAGCGAACCCTTCTACAGTGTTAAGTCTGGTCAGGTGATGGCCAAAGAGAGGCAGATCCTGTTTGGCTTAACCATTGTCGAAAACAAAAATCGTGTCTACGGCCAAGTTGCTCCAGACGAAGCGCGCAGTATTTTTATCCAACAAGCGCTGGTGGAGGAGGGCTATCGTGGCAAAGGCCACTTTTATCAGCACAATCAACAGCTTGTCGAAGAGCTGCAAGCCCTTGAAGATCGCTTCCGTCGGCGTGACTTGCTCGCCGAGCAACAGGTAATTTTTGCCTTCTACAATGAGCGCGTGCCAGCGGATATCTACAACCTTGTGGCCTTTGAAAAGTGGCGCAAACAGGCAGAGGCAGAGCAGCCTAAATTACTGTTTCTCGAAAAAGAGTATTTGTTGCTACGCGGCCTTTCCCAAGATGAACAGGCGCAATTCCCAGAGTCTGTTGAGTGCGATGGCGTGAATTACCCCCTGCAGTATCATTTCGAACCCAGTCACAGCGATGACGGTTTAAGCGTCGTTGTGCCGCTGCCCCTGCTACACCAGTTGCCAAAATACTTCTTTGAATGGCTCGTGCCAGGCATGCTGCGGGACAAATGCATCGCGCTGGTGAAAAGTCTGCCCAAGCAGACACGACGCAACTTTGTCCCTGTTCCAGACTATGTTGATGGCTTCTTGGCCAAAGAGAAAGCCCAAGATCGCCCACTGACGGAAAGATTAGGCGAGCATCTGCAGCGAGTGACGGGCGTTTCTATCGCGCCAGAGCACTGGAACAGCGCGAATCTCGATCCTTGGTACCAGATGAATTTTATTCTGGAAGATGAGCGGGGAAATGTTGTCGCCAAGGCGCGCAGCTTGGAAAAACTACAGCTTGAGTTTAAACAGCAGATTAGCCGCGGACTGGAAAAAGCGGCCGATAAAAGTGCCTCGCGGCAAGGCATCACTGAGTGGGATTTTAACGAGTTACCCCAAGAAGTCGCTCTAGCTCACGGAAAGATGACGATAAAGGCGTGGCCAGCACTGCGCGATTGCGGCGAGTCTGTCGCCCTTGAAGTGATCGACAATCCATTGCAAGCAGAGCGCTTGAGCCGTGATGGGCAACTTCGATTGATGCTGCTGAAAGGTCGTGAGCAAGTTAAGTACCTCAGCAAGCAGTTGTTGCGCGGCAAGGAATTGGCGCTGACGGCGAGTAAAATAGGCGAGCGGCAGAGTATTGTCGACGCGCTAATTCGTGCCAGTTTTCAACAAGCGCTGTTTCCAAACGGTAAAATTGTTCGAGATAAAGAGCAATTCGAGCAGGCATTTGAGTCGGGTATTGGTCAGGTTGTTAGCCTTGCTCAAGGCTACGGCCTCGCCATAGAGTCCCTGTTGACCCCGCTTCATGCCGCGCAAAAGCAGCTTCGTACTCTTGGCTTACCGGCCATTTACGCAGCAGAGGATATTCGCCAACAAATCGATTGGTTGTTTTCTGTGGATACGCTGGCCGCAGCCAATAGCGAAGTGATCGCCCAGTACCCGAGATACGTAAAAGCAATTCAAGTGCGGCTTGAAAAAGTTGCCGGCCAACCCAGCAAAGATCGCGAATATATCGCTGAGTTGCACGAGTTGCTGGCACCTTGTAAGCTGGCCTTGGTAGAGGATCAGCCGCTCCCTCTTGAAATTGAAGGTGCATTGCGAGACTTTACCTGGCTTGTTGAGGAATATCGTGTGTCTTTGTTTGCACAACAGCTAAAGACCCGGGTTCCAGTGTCGCTAAAACGCCTGCAAAAACGCTGGCAGGAGATCGACGATCAGCTGCGACGCGTCAGAATATAGCGCGCAGGTTTGCGAACGGCCAACCAGATACTGAACATAGGGTGAAACTATTAACTAATTGCTGGGTCTAACCCCTGTCCGGACGCCGTTGTGGCTCGGGACCTAAGGACGTTAACTTGGCAACACACGCCAACAATGGAGAAAGTCGAATGAAAAATCAAACTGCAAAACCACTGGTCACAGCAATAAGCGCCGCGTTTATTGCCACTGCAGCACTGTCAGCGACAAACCTATCTGCCGCAGAAAACCCCTTCCAAGCTGATCTATTGCAGTCAGGCTATAACCTCGCAGCACACCACAACGAAGGAAAATGTGGCGAAGGTAAGTGCGGCGAAGCCATGGACAAGGCCAAAGGCGAAGGTAAGTGTGGCGAAGGTATGGATAAAGCCAAAGGCGAAGGTAAGTGCGGCGAAGGCAAGTGCGGCGAAGGCATGGACAAAGCCAAAGGCGAAGGTAAGTGCGGCGAAGGCATGGACAAAGCCAAAGGCGAAGGTAAGTGTGGCGAAGGTAAGTGCGGCGAAGGCATGGATAAACCCAAAATAGAAGGCTAGTGTGGTGATGGCAAGTGCAGCGAAGGTAAATGTGGCGGCGCAGCCTGATCACGTACACACTTAAAGCATGAAAAAAAGTTACCCTGTTCAGGGAGCTGGATTAGGACTTAGGCGGGCACTTTGTGGCCCGCTTTCTTCCGTCTCGACCGAGGAAATCCAGTTTATGGAGGTAGCACCCGAAAACTGGATTAATATTGGCGGCCGCTATGGCGCCGCGTTAAAAGAGTACAGCGAAAAATTCCCCTTTGTCATACATGGGCTCTCCCTATCGATAGGGTCACCGGCACCCCTTGATTGGGATTTGCTGCGGGCAATCAAAGCCTTTATGACTGAACACAATATCCGCTGTTACAGCGAACATCTCAGCTATTGCAGCGATACGGGTCATTTGTATGACCTCATGCCAATTCCTTTCACCGCACAAGCAGTTGATTATGTCGCGGAGCGTATCGGTCAGGTGCAAGACTTTTTGGGCCATCGCATAGCCATGGAAAACGTCTCTTACTATGCCGCGCCCCAGCAAGAAATGTCCGAGCTTGAGTTCACCAATGCAGTCTTGAAGAAAGCGGACTGCCACCTTCTGCTCGACGTTAACAATATTTACGTCAACAGTATTAATCATGGGTACGATCCGCAGCAGTTCTTAGCGGCGCTGCCCGGCGAACGCATAGCCTACGGACATATCGCAGGTCACTACGACGAAGCCGACGATCTCCGCATTGACACCCATGGTGCTGATGTAATCGATCCGGTTTGGTCTTTACTCGACGCCGCCTATGAGCAGTTTGGTGTTTTTCCAACCTTACTCGAGCGGGATTTTAATATACCGCCCGTTCACGAGCTGTTGCGCGAAGTTCAGCAAGTCCGCGAATATCAGGCTCGCCATCAGAAACAGGCTGAGTATCGCGAAGAGTGCGCGTTGTGACATCTGAGCCAAAGACCACTGATGGCTTATTATTTCAGCGCGCGCAGTATGAATTTGCCGCGCATATTCGCAATCCCCAGTGCCATCCTGCGCCCGTGGACATCGAAGATCGTCGTCTCGCTATCTATCGAAATCTGTTTTTTAACAACCTGCAAGGCTTTATAGCCAACGGGTTTCCGATTTTAAAATCGATCACTGCCGCGGATCACTGGACGGCGCTGGTGCGGGACTTTATGCATCGCCATCAAAGTCAAAGTCCCTATTTTCTCGACAGCTCAGCAGAGTTTTTGCACTACCTGGAACACGAGCGCAGCCCACAGCCCCATGACCCCGCCTTTTTGCTGGAACTGGCGCACTACGAATGGGTTGAATTGGCGCTCGATATATCAACGCTAGAGTTGCCTCAGGTGCGCCAGCAGGGCGATGTTTTGGATGACTGTCCCGTTGTCTCTCCACTGGCATGGCCGCTGTGCTATAACTATCAAGTTCAGCGTATTGGCATCGAGTATCAGCCGAGTGCAGAACAGCAAGCGATAACCCACCTCATTGTCTATCGCGATCGCAGCATGAAGGTGGGTTTTATAGAAACCAATGCAAGCACTGCACGATTGCTTGAGATCATAGGTCAGGGCGAGGTTACTGGTCATCAGGCCCTTGTGCAGTTGGCTGGCGAAATGGGCTACGCTGATCTCTCGGCCATACTTGCATTTGGACGAGATATTTTGACTCAATTACAGGGCAAAGAGATTATCTGTGGTTTCCGTTAATTTCGCGCTCCGTATAGCAATTGCCTGTGTACGCTGCGGTATTTGAGCAGTAAAATGCACCCAATTGCCACCAAGAGACGAGCTCTCCATGATGATTTCGAAATTTTTGATAAATGCGCGATGGATTGCCACCACTGTAGTTTTAGCGGCGTTGGCGAACGTGACAGCATTGTCTGCCCAAGCTGAAGAGGCCGATAAGCTCGAAGGGATCAATCGCAAAGTGTTCTATGTCAACGAACGCCTCGACCACTATGTGTTGCGCCCCGTTGCTGTTACTTACACCAAGGTTATCCCCGACCCCTTAGAGCGTGGTGTCGATAATTTTTTCAGCAATCTTGGTGAGATTGGCAATGTCGTCAATGACGTGTTGCAGGGTAAGTTTAAGCAAGCTGGTCTGGACAGCAGCCGTTTTTTGATCAACACCACCATTGGTGTTGCTGGGTTGTTTGATGTTGCAGCGCGCGCCGGAATCGAGAAAAGTGAAGGTGAAGACTTTGGTCAAACCCTAGCCGTTTGGGGTGTAGGCGAGGGGCCTTATCTAATGTTACCCTTGATTGGCCCATCTACTTTGCGGGATGCGCCGAGTAAGTTTGTAGACAGTTTGACCAGTCCGCTGTCCTATGTTGATGATGTATCGGCTCGCAATTCTGCGAGGGCTCTGGATTTATTGGCCACGCGTGCGAGCTTGTTGGAGTACGACGAGATTATTTCGGGTGACAAGTATCTTTTTGTCCGCGATGTGTACTTGCAACGAAATCGTTACCTTGTCAATGATGGTGCAATAGAAGATGATTTTGGCGATTTTGAAGATTATTGATTGTGGTCTGCCGACGCCGTCCGGTCACTTTGAATGATAATAACGGCAGGCCAGCAGCCAATGCCTATCCATAACGAGCAAAAGCCGGATTAGCAATGAAAACACCGTCGGGCGGTATATTTCTCCTTAGGGGTAATGAGCCTAGTGTGCAGCGTTTAAGCAGCAGCCTTGAGGCTCTCGGTGTTGTTGTGACGACCGCAGAAAATATTGCCGTCGTCGACAGCTCATGCTCTGATGCGCTCATTCAACCAC
>UPTG01002670.1_pt1 | contig 11996 bp, 9 predicted proteins | sample 2160121 | NCBI WGS metagenome assembly UPTG01 (sample SAMN06266255, study PRJEB28933) | marine metagenome | isolation source: Columbia River Estuary | place: USA:Columbia River Estuary, USA | collected 2014-07-27 | reverse complement strand
AGTTTTGAGAGTAGTTCTTCAGAAAGTGTTTCCATAAACTGGCCTTTAGTTTCTAAAAACAATTGTTGCATGATTTTTATAATCACACGATTTGTGATGCCTTTATTGGAGAGTTTTTCCGTTGACGGATACACCGGTTGCATGGCTGATTGAAGATTTTTTTGATGATCTTCTAAAAATTCCATTTCAGGATGTGGCATATTGAACTTGCCATTAAACCAGTTAGTTCTTCCAAAAATCATATATGGTTTGTTGAGTTTCAGGCCTTCTCTAATCCATTTATGACCTCTAAACCAAACCAATTCCATGATACCGGTATCATCCTTAAAAGTGGCCACCAAACGTTTAGAACGGCCTTCGCCTACTTCTTGAAGACTTATTATGGTGCCAATAATTTGAACATCAGCGCTATTGCGTTGTAATTGATTTATTTTGTAGTAACGCGTCCTGTCTATGTATCTATTGGGGAATAGATTAATTAAATCTTGATAAGTATGTATTCCTAACTCCTTGCGCAGTAAATCCGCCCGATTGGGTCCAACGCCTTTTAAATAATCAATGGGAGTTTGAAGATTAGTATTCATGAAACTAAAATAATTCTTTTGTTAGTAATAACAACTATAATTGTTAAATTGCTCTAACCTTTTCTATATTTATATCATGAAGTATTTTGGTTTATTTGTACTCCTTCTTTTTGGTTTTCGTGGTTATACTCAGCAAACGGACTATGTTGATTTTAAAACAGCGAAAATCACTATTGGCATTATTCCAAACTCTTCTAGAGTGATGGGTATGGTTGATTATCAGTTTAAAATTTTGAAACCCGTTGATTCTATTTTTATTGATGCCATAAATATGACTTTTGAGCACGTATCGATAGAAAATAAAACTATTCCTTATTCAAATGACGGTAAAAAATTATGGTTAATGCACGATTTTAAAAATGATTCTTCATATCAATTATCATTTAATTACAAGGCAAACCCAAAAAAAGCCATGTATTTTATTGATTGGGAAAATGAAAATGGCAACAAGCAAATATGGACGCAAGGACAAGGTAAATACACCAGTAACTGGCTACCATCCATTGATGATATGAATGATAAAATTGAGTTTGATTTGAACATTAGGTTTGATAAACATTATGAAGTGATTGCCAATGGGAAATTAACCAATAAACAAATCAACGATTCCTCAACAGCTTGGTATTATGATATGCATCAGCCCATGTCCAGCTATTTAGTAGCCTTAGCGATTGGGAAATATGATAAAAAAGTAGAAACCGCTAAAAGCGGAACTTCTCTTGAAATGTACTATTATCCGGAAGATTCTTTAAAATTTGAGCCAACGTATCGCTTTACAAAACGGATGTTTGATTTTCTGGAAGAAGAAATTGGTGTTCCGTATCCATGGCAAAATTATAAACAAGTTCCTGTAAAGGATTTTTTGTATGCGGGTATGGAAAATACGAGTACTACTATTTTTTCAGATGGATTTGTTGATCAATTTGGTGGTGAAAAAGAGAATCACCCATATCGCGATCAGTATCAGAACGGCAGCAGGCATGAGCGCGATCAGTGCACCACCTGAGGTGGCGATACCTTTTCCTCCTTTAAAGCCAATCCAGGGTGAATAGTTGTGCCCTAAAACAGCGGCAAGAGCGGTGATGATTTGCAAAATCTGTGCCTTTGTTTGGTCGAGTTCAATGGCGTAGGGCTCAAGTGCGTGCAGAGTCATTAGGTTAGATTCTCCAGAATAGGTGAAAAGACTGATTCCGAGTATTGAGGGGATGAGGCCTTTAAGCAGGTCGAGCACAAGGCATACGATACCATATGGCTTGCCGACGACACGCAGCACATTGGTGGCCCCAATGTTACCTGAGCCGTGCTCACGAATGTTGATTCCCTTTGATTTGGCAATCAGCAGACCGAAGGGGATGGAGCCTGCAAGGAAGGCGATGATGGGTGGGATCCAGATTGGCATATGAATGTGAGGCGGGATGTAACTGAGTGAGGATGGTAGATTGAGAATTTAAAAAACCCAATGACTATTTTTATCGATCCTGCTGCAAATAAAGATCATCAATCTGATTTTGTGGTTTGGCTGGGTTGACGAAAGGAAAAATCCCATTCAACGTATGGTTTGTAGTGACTAGGAAACTTTGTAGTCGAGTGATTGATTGGTGTGCGCATGGCTGTATAGCAATGATGCTATTGCTCAGCATTGGCTCAGTCGTGACGTTGCAAGCGGCTTCAGATTATGAGCTGGCACCGATAAAATACTCGGACTCGAAAGATAATAATACCATTACTCGAATTCAGGAGGGTCTCGATGGGGGGACATTGAACTTGCCTGGCAATACACCAAGAGAGCTGCTCCAATCCTTGCTTGCTGAGCTTAATATTCCAGTGTCCTCACAAGTCTTGGTTTTTTCAAAGACAAGTTTACAACACAGAATCATTACACCGACTAATCCACGGGCGATTTACTTTAATGATGACTTTTATGTAGGCTATGTGCCAGGTGGCATGATTGAGGTTGTTGCCTGTGATGATGCGAAGGGTATGATGTTCTATAGTTTCGACGTTAATGCAGTACCAAAAAAGCGTAGGTTTATGCGTGATCAAGAGTGCATGACCTGCCACGCCTCTAGTAATACGATGAATATTCCAGGCCTACTGGTGAGGTCTGTTTTCACCGATCAAGACGGTCAACCTTTGTTATCTTGGGGATCATTATTGACGACACCTGCCAGTCCAGTTGAGCAGCGATGGGGGGGGTGGTATGTGAGCGGAAACAAGGCGCAGGTTAAGCACATGGGTAATCAGTGGGTTGATCATCCTGAAGTCGGCAGGGACGCTTACGATGAATATCACAATCATCATGTCAGTAATTTGAGTGAGTTTTTTGATGCGCGCAAATACCTCACGGATAGTAGTGATATTTTGGCACTAATGATCATGGAGCACCAGATACAGATGCATAACACCTTATCAGCTGCCAAGATGCGGTATTTGCGCTTAATCTATTTAGACAAGGCAATTCATGGGGGTAAGTCCTCGCCGTCAGCAGAGAGGCTAATCTCGGAATGTGCGCAATCAGTTCTCAAGGCCTTGATGTTTGCAGATGAGGTCAGGCTGCCGGAGGATGGAGTCGAAGGTTCTGATGTGTATCGCAATAGTTTCATGGGCTTAGGGCGACGGTATGATGGTCATTCCCTGCGCGACTTGCGGCTTGAAAAAAGAATGTTTAAATACCGATGTAGTTTTATGATTCATAGTAAGTCGTTTGAGCAACTTCCTGATGAAATCAAAATCCCAGTGCTTGCCAAACTACATGCAATCGTAACGAACAAGGAGACGCCGAGTGATCTTCCTCTTCTAAGTAGTAGGGAAAAAGAACGTATCCACGATATCTTGTCGCATACGCATTCAGCTTATCAGGCTGTGATGCTACGATAGATTTATAGGCCGCGGCGTTTAGCTTTGCTGGGCTTCTTAAATTCGAGGTAAGTGATGCCAGTGACTTTGTTGGTGCCTGCCTCGTATGTCTCAACATTCATTTTTTTGAGTGTCTGCATCTTATCCACGGTCATTAAGTCAGTGACATGAAAGCGTTTGAGGAGTCTTCCTTGGACATCGTATCCAGCTACCTGCATCAGGGCACCGTATTTTTTATGAACCCAAATGTAAACGAGGGCGTAACGACCATCCTTGCCAGGGTTACGTAGACGAAGTTTGTAGCATGATTGCATTTTGATCTTATCTTCTCCGACGACCTCAGCATCTTTCCAGTAGAGGAATCGAAGTGAGAGATCTTCGTAGGTGACGTCGCTATTTATGATAGCTTCACCAATTTTTTTAGGGGGGAATGGCGTGGCTTTGCCTTGTTCTGTTTCGTAGAGTTTTGCCTCACCTTCCTGAAGTTGCATATGAAAGCCACTCCAGGTGTTGTTGGTGTGAAATTGAAAGGTGATATCCTCTCCCTTCAAATGAAGTGAAAGGGGGGTGCGTTTGCCGTCTTTACGAATATGGCCATCAAGTTTTCCATGTTGGAGTGTAGTGCCGAGACGTATGCCTTCGAGTAGCTTTTCAGCGCTTGTCTCCGCATTGGCATTTGAAGCGCTACAAATGCTTGTGATGAGCACGGCAGTGACCAGGAAAAGAGAAGAGAATGCTTTTGGAGAATGATTTGGCATGGTGATATTGCTAGATATGTAACCCTTAAGACGGTCAGGACAACAGAGTTATTCACAAAATGCACTTTTTCACCCCAAAAATCAAAATGGGGCTTGAGCCATAGATGCCATGTGGATTGGATGTGACCTGTATCCGGTCTCTTAAGAGAGCACCTTTGTAATATTTCCATATCATGAGCCTGCGCCACCAACTAACTGAAGTTTTAACTGAATATTTGCCTGCCAACCCGAAGGAGGCGATCAAGGGGACAGAGTTGATTCGTCTGCTGCGCATGAAGCTGGAAGGTAATTATTCTGACGCTTCGCTTCGCTACCACTTTTCGATCATGTCCTGTGATCCCGCATCGCCCATTGCGAAGGTGGAGAAGGGGCAAGGTTATTACCGTCGTACTGCAGCGGCGCCTGCACTTTCAACAGCGCAAGAGATTTTCTCCCAGTATCAGGGTCGCCTCGACGATATCGAGGGAAATCATGAGGAGGTAGATCATGCCATGATGCGCATTCGCAAGTTCCGCGCAATTGTTAACAAGTGGTGCGATGTGAACGGTAGGTTTCCCTTCGCTTTTAGAGAGCCCTTTGGTGCCGATGCTCCTATTGGTAACCTTTGGAAGTTTCCGGAAATGATTTTGGTTGATTGGGACAATGGAGACGAAGTCGAGTCGGCACGCTCGATGATCAAGCTGAAGTCACAGTTGGGCTTGCCGCCGTTTAAGATGCATGCGGCTCGTTTGCGTATTTTGCCAGCTCACCACAGTTTTCGTGAGGATTTCTTTCAGGCACTGAGTGCTTCTGAGTGGGCACAAGGGGGAGAGCTCATCTATGCCGCACCCATCGAGGATGAAGCACTTGCTGATTCAATCCGCCAATTGAGTGCCACGTTTGGTATTGGGGTGACCACGTTTGGCTTAACGGCAGAGATTCTTGATGACCTCCCTCGACCAGCGAACATTATCAATGCACATCCTCGTGAGACTGAGGCATTGATGGAGCGTCTGGATGTGACTCGTGTATCCATGGCTAAGTCACGTCCGCATGTCGATTGGAGTGCTTTGGAGGGTATTCGTGGTGATAGTGCTGATGTCGATAAGCTTCTTAATTGGCTCTCAGGCAGTGTTGAGATCGGTCGCATTCTGCCATACCAAGACGAGCAGTAATATTGGCAGTATTTGTCTTTAATCTGCCCTACAAGGCGGATAGTCTCTCGCCCAGATATCGCCTGTTGGTGCTATCGCAAACCATTTATCGACCACAGACATGCAAATAGAAATCATGGACACAACGCTCCGCGATGGTGAGCAAACATCCGGCGTGTCATTTTCTGCATATGAAAAATTGAGTATGGCGAAGATCCTGCTTCAAAATGTGAAGGTGGATCGTATTGAAGTGGCATCAGCACGTGTGTCAAAAGGAGAGTTTGATTGTGTCCATGCTATTAGCCAATGGGCAAAGGAAAATGGGTTGCTTGATACTGTAGAGGTTTTGGGCTTCGTTGACGGCCAAGTTTCGGTTGATTGGATTGCCAAGGCAGGTGGGAGGGTGATGAACTTGCTGGCTAAAGGTTCTAAGAGGCATGTAGAATTACAGCTGCGCAAATCTCCCGAACAGCATCTTAGCGATATTAAAGAGGTAATCTCCTACGCCAGCTCTAAGAATGTAGACGTTAATATTTACCTTGAGGACTGGTCGAATGGTATGATTCATTCACCAGATTATGTGCATGCGCTGGTTAAAGGCTTAATAGACAGCCCGATCAAGAGGTTCATGCTGCCTGATACGCTTGGGATTCTGAATCCAGATCAAGCCTATGATTTTTGTCATCAGATGGTGACGAGTTATCCCGAGCTGAAGTTTGATTTCCACGCTCATAATGATTATGACCTAGCTGCCGCCAATGTCTACAGTGCGGTCAAGGCTGGAGTACATGGTATTCACGCAACGGTGAATGGTATGGGGGAGCGGGCTGGTAACGTGCCGCTATCGAGTGTCATCGGTGTAGTCCATGATCAGCTTAAGCAAAGCACGAACATCGAGGAGTCATCGATCAATAAGGTGAGCCGTATTGTCGAAACCTATTCAGGGGTGAGGGTGCCAGCCAACAAACCCGTGATTGGTGAGTTTGTCTTTACTCAGACTGCCGGTATTCACGCCGATGGCGATTCCAAGGACAAGCTATACTACAACGACCTGCTGCCAGAGCGCTTTGGTCGTACACGCGAGTATGCATTAGGAAAGACTTCAGGTAAGGCCAATATTCAGAAAAACCTCGAAGAGCTTGGCATTAGTCTCGATCAGGATGGAATGAAGCGTGTCACCAGCCGAATCATCGAGCTAGGTGACAAAAAAGAGCGCGTTACCAAAGAAGATCTTCCCTTCATCATTGCTGATGTTTTGGGTGAAAATACTGAAACGAAAGATATTGAGATCGTCAATTACTCTATTTCTCTCACCCAAGGCTTAAATCCTGTCGCGACAGTTCGCCTGAGGATCAAAGGAGAGTTTTACCAAGAGACGAGCACGGGTGATGGTCAGTATAACGCCTTTGTTCGTGCGCTATGGAGTATTTATTCGAGACTGAAGAAGGAACATCCTACGCTAGAGGATTACTCTGTGCATATCCCTCCCGGGGGTCACACAGATGCGCTGGTAGAAGCGACAATCCTCTGGGATTTCAAAGGGAAAAAATTCAAGACGCGTGGTTTGGACGCGGATCAGACTGAGGCGGCTATTCAGGCTACCATCAAGATGCTTAACATCATCGAGGAAGCGTAAGCGGGGAATTATACCCAGCCGATCATGCCTGCTACTCGGTAAGCGGAGTAGAGGAACAGAACGAAAAGGACGATAACAAAAGCTTTGGCGCAGGCTTCGATGGATGTGCGAGTCATGGGCTTGGTAGGTTGATCGGCTGAAAATTGCCGGATGCGTGGGGGGCTTTTAAGGCTTTAGCTGCTGGAGGTCAAGGTTTCCTGTGTCAGAAACATAACGCTGTCATGATTGGCTTTTGATGATGCTGTGAGATCACGGCTTGCGGTCAGAACATCAGCGGGTTAGTAATCCAGCGTGATTTATCTCGATTCCAACGCCACCACTCGAGTTCACCCTGAGGTTTTGGAGGCCATGATGCCTTTTCTTACAGACCAATGGTACAACCCCTCGAGTGGCTATGTTGCCGCCAAAGCGGTACGCAAGGCTCTCGAAATCGCTCATGAGCAGGTAGCAGCTTTGATTAATGCGAAGCCTGAGGAGATTGTGTTCACAGGTTGCGGTACAGAGTCGAACAATGCACTGCTCACATTTTTAGCATCCCAGGCCCAAGCAAACCAGAAGATCGTAACTAGTGAGATCGAGCATAGTGCGATTTTGCGTCATGCCGAGTATTTGTCAGAGCGCTATAATCTAAGTGTGGAGAAGGTAGGCGTTGATAGTAATGGCCGCTTGTCTCTTGATGGCTTTGCCAAAGCTCTAGATTGTGGTGATGCGGCGTTGGCCTCGATTATGTGGGCTAATAATGAAACCGGAGTTATTCAGCCTATTGCAGAAGCATGTCAGTTAGCACATCAGGCAGGCGTGGCGTTTCACAGCGATGCTATTCAGGCAGTGGGTAAAGTTCAGGTTGATGTCAGAGCCGTTCAGGTTGATTACCTTTCTATTTCTGGTCACAAGTTTCATGCGCCTAAGGGAGTGGGTGCCATGTATATCCGCGAAGGATTAAAGTTCGAGCCGATGCTCAGAGGGGGAGGCCAAGAGGGTGGTCGGCGCAGTGGCACGGAGAATGTTGCGGGCATCGTCGCAATCGGAAAGGCTGCCGAGATCATGAAGCAGCGCCTTGATGATGACCAACATGTTGGTATAGCAGATCTTCGTGATCAGATGGAGCAAAGCCTGTTGTCTGAGATCGAAGATATTCGCATCAATGGGGCACTTGATCAGCGCACGGCCAATACCAGTCACATTTCTTTTGACGGCTGCGAAGCTGCCGGTCTTTTGATCTTACTAGACGAATATGGAGTTCAATGTTCTGCGGGCAGTGCTTGCATGACAGGAAAGCAGCAACCCTCACACGTGCAGACAGCGATGGGTATATCTGCCACACAGGCAAAAAGTAGCCTGCGCATATCGCTATCTATATTCACGACTCGCGAAGACGTAGATGCTGCGGTCGAAGCTCTCAAGAAAGCAGTGTCGAAATTACGCCAAGTTCAAGGAGGTCCCGGAGTGGGGCCAGTGCAAGTGTTCAGTCGTGACTGAACCGGTTAGCTTATTGGCTTAAGGGTGGCAATGGCTTCACGAAGAAGCTTGGCTGGCCACTGTCCTGGGGCTGTTTCCGTATTGCCTAAGTAACCATAATTGAGCAGCGAACCATGCTGAGCATATAAAAGGCGTGAAACTGGCGCCAATGGGCCCATACCCATCATGGACATCGGGTGATCGTTGTTTTGGAGGGTTTCCACGCAGCGAGTTAAATCAGATGCGTTGTTGTGCTGAACGGCAATTTTGATGATGTCTGCCTCCCCGGCAAGATCGACAATATCTTGAAGTTGTGATGTTTGCGGGGTTTCGGTGAAGTTATGATAAGACAAGATCAAGCCCACACCCTCAGATCTGATCTGGTGCAAGGTGTCTTTCATGTCAGCGTAGGAGGCTAATTCGACATCAATCCACGCAGCTCTTTTTGAGACTTCGGTCAGTAGCTTGGCACGTTCACGGGAACTCAAGTCAGACAAACCACCCTCGCTAGCGCAGCGGGCGGTGAAAAGCAGCGGGAAGTCGTTGAATCGGTCGAGTTCTATATTAAGCGTGTCGATGTGGCTGGGCATTCCATCTAGCCTTACTTCGAGTATATCACATAAACCTTTGAGCTCGACCGGCTGTAGGCAGGCTAGCTGATTGAGGCTTTGCACAGATCCTACGACGAGAGGGCTCTGTGGAATACTGACCGATTGATTCGACATGTGCACACAGTAGTCACATATGAGGCCGCTGTTTGTCAATCTGTCTGTTATTAGTATTTGCTGCGCGGAAGTTGGAAAACAAAGCCTCTTGTGTTGTTAAAATGAGTATTATTTTAGCCATGATACATTTTGCTCTTTTTGATAGCCTGGTAATCATTCAGAACAGTTGTGGTCACAGCACCGATCATTTTCATGAGTAACGATCCAAAGAAATCATTAGGTATAGGTCTAGCAGGGTTCGGAACCGTTGGTACTGGCGTATGGGAGACTTTCGAACGTAATGCGGAGCTTATCTCGAACCGTAGTGACGTGCAGGTTGATATTGTGCGCATTGCTGTGCGTGATCTCAGTAAGGCCAGAATTGATGGGGTGTCAGGGGATAAATTTACCACTAATTGGCAGGATGTAGTTGATGATGCCGATGTGGATATTGTTGTGGAGCTTATCGGGGGAACAGATACGGCTTTTGATATTGTGGCCGCTGCGCTTCGTGCCGGTAAACCCGTGGTCACAGGCAACAAGGCACTGCTTGCTGAGAGAGGCCAGGAATTATTTGAGCTCTCAAAACAGTGTGATACTCCGATTCATTTTGAAGCAGCCGTTGCAGGTGGTATTCCCATTATCAAAACGGTGCAGGACTCATTTGTAGGCAATAGTATCCAATCAATGGTGGGTATTATTAATGGCACATCTAATTACATTCTTGAGAGGATGACTGATGCAGGGCTCGGATACGAGGAGGCTCTAGGTGAAGCGCAGCAGTTAGGATATGCGGAGGCCGATCCAACGCTCGATGTCAATGGCTGGGATGCTGCCCACAAGGCAATCCTACTGGCCACTCTTGCTTATGGATTTACTGTTGATCCGGATGATGTCTATGTGCGCGGAATCGAAAGAGTGCGCGGCACTGATATTGATTTCGCCAAGCGGCTAGGTTTCGTCGTTAAGCTGCTCTGTGTCGTTCGTGAACACCCTGAAGGCGTGATCGAAATTCGCACTCAGCCATCATTCATTCCACAAAGTCACATTCTCTCAAGTGTGAATGGTGTATTTAATGCTGTTGCTGTGCGCGGGGATGCTGCTGGAGATTCGCTGTTCTATGGGCGCGGAGCCGGTAAGGATCCAACAGCCTCCTCAGTGGTAGCGGATATTGTCGAAGCTGCCCTTGGTCTCAGACATGAGGGATGTCACCGTGGTTTTCTTCCCTACCAGACGGAGGGTAGTGTCATGAGTATCGATGATACGGAAACGCCATACTATGTAAGATTTGATGTGAACGATGAGCCTGGTGTGGTAGCAGAAATTGCTAATTTATTGGCAGATGCCGGTATTGGTATTTCAGGCACGCATTCACCAGTTCATCCTGATGATCCGGATGCGGAGTTTGTCGATATGGTATTCCAGCTGCACACCTGCCGCTTTGGTTTGCTTAAAGAGACCTTGAAGAAAGTTGAGGCTCTGGGTTGTGTAAACTCCAGGCCAGTGGTGTTCCGGATCGAGGACCTAGGTTAGGTGTGGCGGCTGCTTGGCGGCTACTTAACGGCTACTTGGGTTTTTCTGTGACTATCTTGATCGGGGCATCAGGAAGTGCGTTGAGAAAGGTTTTTCCGTAAGGCTTGTTGACCACACGATTATCCAACAGGACGACAAGGCCACTGTCTTTTGCGGTTCGGATTAGTCGTCCGACGCCTTGGCGTAACTTGAGCACCGCCTCGGGAACAGAATAGTCTATGAATGAATTGCCTCCCTTGGCTTCGATGGCTTCAAGTTTAGATGCGACTAATGGGTGGTCTGGAACGGCAAAGGGCAGCCTCGTTACAATGACATTCGAGAGTGCCTCGCCGGGGACATCAACACCTGCCCAGAAACTGTCTGTTCCGAAGAGGACGCTGTTGATATCTTTGCGGAAAACTTCGATCATTTTATGGCGGGCCATACCGTCACCTTGAAGCAGGAGGCGCCAATCGTTGTCGTAAAAGAAGTCTTCCATCGCATCTGCAACCTTGCGCATTAAACGATAGCTAGTGAATAGCACAAAGGCTTTTCCTTCGGTGTATTTTAGGACGCGACCAATCCAATGAATGAGCGCTTCTTCATAATCATCGCTGCTGGGGTCTGGCATGGACTTGATGACATAAATCTGCATCTGCTCTTTGTAATTGAAAGGGCTGCCAATTTTGATGCTCACAGCGCTTTCTGCACCTACTCTTTTCTTGAAGTAGCTTAGTTCATTGTCCCCAGTGCTCAGAGTAGCACTTGTCATGATGCAGGTGCGCCCATGGCCAAACATCATTCTTCTGAGGCGATCTGCTACACTGATGGGTGCTGAGTGAATGCTGAGCATATCACCTTCACGACCTCCTTTTTCAACCCAGTAAACACTGTCATCGTCTTCCTGATCGAGAAAGATTCTAACCCCGGCATGAATGTCTCTCATGCGCCTGGCGCCATCCATCAGCTCAGCTTTGGCAGGGGAATCATTTTCTAGTCCATCTGCAGCGTGCTCGACCTCGGTCCAGAGTCGGCGTAGGGGTTCGGCGAGGGTGTTTTCAACAAAGTCAGGTTTGCGAATTCGATACTCTTTGCTGAATTTTCCAAACTCCACCTCGTGCTGGATATTGTCATAAAAATCATCAGCGGCACTCAACACGACTTCTGCAGCTTTGATCGATCCAGCGTGGCGCAATGCGCGCAGCAAACCTTTGCGGTTTTTGGGATTGTAGAGACGCTGCACCTCAAATTTCAACCCCGCGTGACTCTGTCGTAAGCCCAACTGCGTTGCTGCTACATGCTCGAGGGTATGGGCCTCGTCGAAGATGACAAAGTCATCAGCAAAGAGATAACCT
>UPTG01002669.1_pt1 | contig 11997 bp, 8 predicted proteins | sample 2160121 | NCBI WGS metagenome assembly UPTG01 (sample SAMN06266255, study PRJEB28933) | marine metagenome | isolation source: Columbia River Estuary | place: USA:Columbia River Estuary, USA | collected 2014-07-27 | reverse complement strand
GTGCATGGCTGGGCTGGCTCAGATACCAAGTGCGCCACTGCAGACAGCCCACTAGGAACATGGACTAAGCAGGCCGACATTAGTGAGCAGAGGACCTGGAGCTCCCAAGTCAGTGATCTCATTTACCTCAAGGAATCCGACATCGTGATGGCACTCTGTGACCAGTGGTGGATCCCTGATAAGGCGGATATTGACAAGTCACGCTATCTTTTCCTGCCACTGGATATCGATGCGAAAACAGGCAGAGCGAAGATGGAATACCGTGAGAAGTGGGATCCGCTGAAGCTAGCCAAGTGATGCTTCTCAGAGTGCATCTAAAAATCAAAAAAGACCATGAGGAAATCATTGGTAAGTGCTGTGCTCTTTACTGGCGACCTGGCTTAGGCATGGGCCCGCCGTCTTGGCAGGGGGTGATTGAAGCATCCTAAAAAATGAGGATGCGGCGTTTGAAACAATAAGGGTGTGCCCGCGTATCATTAAGTGTATTTATATCGATACAGGGTCTTTGTCATTTCGACCTACATAGCCAACTCGTTTCAATATGCCCATTATTCTTCCACCGATCACTCGTCGTCAATTCATCCAGCGCTCGCTCGCTTTTGGTGGTACGGCGATCATGGCGCCTCATGCCTTGGCCGCCGCGGATCGTAAAGGTGCTGGCTTGGATCAGAACCGAGTGGCTTTGCTAGCCGATACTCATATCAGTGCAGATTCATCGCAACGCTACCCGGGGACGAAGTGGCCTGGCACGCCCGTCAAGGAGGAGGATCATGAATGGGTAAACATGGCGGATTGCCTTACCGAAGCAGCCAAAAGCATCATCGCGCTGAACCCAAGACCCGCTCACCTGATCGTCAACGGCGACTGTGCACTCAGTAATGGTAAAGAATCTGAATACAAAGAGTTCCTCAGACTGGTGGAGCCGATTCGTGCTGCGGGCATCACCGTTCATGTGACGATTGGCAATCACGACAATCGTGAGAACCTGTGGAAATTACTTCCGTTTCTCAAGAGAGAGCAGATAGGAGTTCACGCGGGTGTGATTGAGCTGCCGCATGCAAATCTCGTTCTGCTGGATTCAGGGAAAAGGGGAGTCTTGGGAGAAGAACAGCTGGACTGGCTCGCCAAAGAACTCGATCAACGAACTGATAAGCCAGCCCTCGTTTTTGGCCACTTCAACCCATATCCCAACCGAGGCATACGCGCCAACAAAGGCATGCGTGATGGGGCATCTCTGCTCAAACTACTTGCCGAGCGAAAGCATGCCCGAGGCTATTTCTATGGCCACACCCATGAGTGGCAGTATGATCAACGGGATCATCTCCATCTCATTAACCAACCAGCCGTCAGCTACTATTTTGGCAAAGGCCATGCCCATGGCTGGGTCGACATGAAGCTCAGTGAAACAACTGCTGAGCTCGAGTTGCAATGCATCGACCCCAAGCATAAGCAGCATAGAGAGCAGAGACAGGTCACCTTGAAGTGAAATTATTCTCCGTCATCGTAGCGAAGATTGCCTTGGTGCTTCTGTCAGTGTCTATGGCGGATGCCGAGCAGCTCTCTGCGACGCAGATCGAATTTTTCGAAAATAAGATTCGACCGATCCTTGCGGAGAATTGTTACGACTGCCACAACAGTGTTGACAAGAAGAAGGGCGATATGGCGCTCGACTACAGGGCGGCACTGCTGGAAGCCGATATTATCGTGCCCGGAAAACCGGCCGAGAGCCTGCTGATCAAAGCCATCCGGCACGCGGAAGATGTCGAGCCGATGCCTTCGAAATCGCCGAAACTAGCGAATGCCATCGTCGAGAATTTTGAAGAATGGATTCGTATGGGCGCTCCTGATCCCCGACTAAAAAAACCAACAAAGGAGGGCTTAAAAAGTGAGGTCAACTGGGAGATGGTACGCGAAAAACGCAAGGAGTGGTGGTCATTTCAGCCGATTAAAAAAACGACCCCGCCAGAAGCCAGTCATCCGGAGTGGAACCGCAGCGTAATCGACCGTTTCGTCTACGCCAAGCTCAAGGCCAATGGCCTGCAGCCGCAATCCGCCGCCTCAGCGCACACCCTGGTGCGCCGCCTCCACCTCATTCTCACCGGACTACCGCCGAAACCGGAAGTCGTCGATGCCTTCGTTGCAGATCCCAGCGAGGCGGCTTATGAAAAGCTCGTCGACCAGCTGATTGCATCAAAACACTACGGCGAGCGCTGGGGACGCTACTGGATGGACTGGTTCCGCTACGCTGAATCCTATGGTAGCGAGGGCGATCCGGACGTTCCCTACGCGACGCAGTATCGCGACTACGTCATACGCGCGATCAACGCCGACGTTCCCTATGATCAACTCATCCACGAGCACCTCGCCGGTGACCTGCTTGAAAAACCTCGCATCAACCAAAAGCTCGGCCTCAATGAGTCGGCCATCGGTCCCGCCCACCTTCGCATGGTGCCGCATGGCTATGGTGTTACCAATGCTTACGACGAACAAATCACCTTCACTGACAATCAGGTCGATGTAGTTTCCAAAGCCATCCTTGGAGTCACCGTGTCGTGTGCGCGCTGTCACAACCATAAGTTTGATCCGATCAGCCAAAAAGATTTCTACAAGTTCTACGGCATCATGGTCAGTAGCCGCCCGGCGGTTGTAAACATCGACTCGCCCGAATTGCAGGAGCTGCACAAAAAAGAAATCACCACACTCAAGCAGGAACTCCGCAAGCAGTTTGGCATGCATTGGCTCTCACAGATCGATGCGACTATTGCGAAATTGGAGAATGCTAAACTAGAGAAGGTCACCGACAAGGATCCGCTCGGCGCATGGGCTAAATTGAAAAATGCCAAACCGGGAAGCGTCGCGACACAACTGCAGGCGATGCGTAAAGACTATGAAGAAGGCACGGCGCAAAATGAAAAAGCCAAAACAAACGCTACCTTCTACGCCGACTTACGCGACCAGAAGAGTTACGACAAGTGGTTCAAAAGCGGTAACGGGCTTGGCTCCGAGGTCAGTCCTGCTGGTTCGTTTGCGCTAGCGGCAGACGGCGAAAAAGCCTTCACTGGCATCTACCCGGCTGGTATCTATTCCCACCTGATCTCCGATAAGCACAACGGCTTCCTCAGCTCCGTTTTCCACCTCGCCAAGGGAGAGCGCAACTCGATCCGCGCGATGGGCTCAGGCTCATTCGCCCGCTTCCCCATACGTAGCTATCCTCTCACTTATGGCGGCTTGCACCCCTCACCCGGACTCAAACCACAACGCAACTGGGTGAACCTCAACAAATACAAATACTGGAACGGCGAAAAAGGATACTACCAGATCAGCACAGGTGCCGATAGCACTTCCCAGAAAAGCGATGGGCCAGAACGCTCGTGGTTTGGTGTGTTTGAAGTTTACGCCGGGAATGATTCAATGCTCGAACTCGGCGCACCGATCGTCGCTCTTCCCGGTAAGCTCGATGCCATCACCGATCGTGAGGCCTTACTCGATTACTACCGCAAGTCGTTAAAAGCAGCGGTCACAAACTGGATCAGCGGCTCCTTGATCGATGATCAAGCACAATTGATCCATGCTTTTGTTAGCCGAGGTCTCCTTCCGAACGAGATCTCAGATCTGCCACCCCATCTAAAAGCCGGTATCGAGAACTACCGCAAACTCGAAGCAGCGATCCGTAAACCAGTGCGATCCGTCGGCGTCGTCGAAGCTGAGCCTTGGGATCAACCTTTGCTTGATCGCGGTGACTACAAGAAAGAAAAAGAACCCGTCAAGCGCGGTTTTCTCGAGGTGTTCCCAAGTAAGCCTTACAAGTCTGGCAGCGGGCGTCGCCAGCTGGCAGGGGACATGATCCATCAGCAAAATACACTGACACCGCGCGTCATCGTCAATCGCCTGTGGCATCACACATTTGGTAGCGGCATCGTCGCCTCGGCTGACAACTTCGGGCGGCTTGGTAAAGAACCGACGCACCCGGAATTACTCGACTACCTCGCCAGCGATCTGCGTGACAACGCTTGGTCGATGAAGCACACGATCAAACAGCTGGTGATGAGCCGCACCTTCCGCTCCGCCAGCAGCGCACCAGAGAGCAGTGCGCAGAAGGATCCCTCCAATCTTTATCTAGCCCATTACACACCGCGTCGCCTTGATGCCGAGGCGATTCTGGACACCATTCGCTTCGTCGCCGGCAACGACATCGAGCAGCGTGCTGTCTACACCAGGGCAAAGCGCAACTCGCTCAACCCATTTCTGAAAACCTTCAACTACCCGATTCCTATAAGTACTGTGGGTGTGCGTAATCTCACCAACGTTCCCGCCCAGGCACTGACGCTGATGAACGGGCAGCTTACCAAGCAATCCGCAATCCAGTGGAGCCAGCGCCTGATGGGGATCCCGCAGCTGAAAACTGATGAAGAAAAAATTCAGGCTGTTTTCAAACAGGCTTACTCCCGCGCGGCAAGACCTGAAGAGCTTGCCGCCTGCCTGAGCTATCTCGCTGGTGATGCCGATGATCCGCTCTTCCAAATCACGCACGCTATCTTAAACTCTAAAGAACTGATTTATGTACACTAGCAGCCAAAATCGCCGAGACTTTCTGAAGCTCACATCTAAGGGGGTCAGTGGGCTAGCACTCTCCAGCCTGCTCAATGGCAACACTGCCACGGCAGCTGAGATCACCCGCCACCACAAACCAAAGGCCAAGTCAGTGATCCTGCTCTACATGTCTGGAGGAGTTTCTCATGTTGATTCGTTTGATCCGAAACCGCTGCTCAATAAGCTCCACGGAAAACCGATGCCGGTCACACTTGAACGCACCCAGTTCGATGCCAATGGCGATATCATGGCTTCACCGTGGGAGAGTAAACCCTACGGAGAATCTGGTCTTGAGATGACCAATATGTTTCCGAAGATCGCCGAGTGTGCAGACGACCTCGCAATTTGCCGCTCCATGACTGCCAAGTTCAGCGAACATGCGCAGGCGAATTTTTTCATGCACAGCGGCTTCCCTTTTCTCGGCTACCCGAGCGTGGGCTCCTGGGTCACCTACGGCCTTGGCAGCGTGAACCAAAACCTCCCTGGCTACGTCGTGCTGCAGTCACAGCGCGCCAAAACTCCGCACGGGGGCGTCAGCATGTTCGGTAACGCGTTTCTCCCCGCCACCACTCAGGGGTCGATTTTTAATATCTCGAACGATCAGGCTGTGCCACACATCAACCCGGGGATGCTTAAAGTCGAACAGCGACGCGCCCTCGATTTTATTGGCAAACTCGACCGGGGTTTCGCTGACCGGATCGCTGCCAAAGATGCTGTGATCGCCTCGATCAAAAACGCAGAGACCGCCTACCTCATGCAGGAGGCCGTTCCGGAACTCACCGACATTAGCAAAGAGAGCGATGCCACCAAGGAAATGTATGGCGTTCATAGCAAGAACGAGCACAAGGCCGAATACGCGCGCCAGTGCCTTATGGCGCGCCGCCTCGTCGAGCGCGGTGTGCGCTTCGTCGAGCTCTCCTGCGCCAGCGTCGGTATCGGTGCTGGTGGCGCTGGTAACCCCTGGGACCAGCATGGCGATCTCAAGAAAGGCCACGGTGCGATGGCCGAGCAAGTCGATGGTCCGATCGCCGCACTACTTGCCGACCTCAAGCAACGCGGTTTGCTTGACGAAACACTGGTGGTTTTCACGGGTGAATTTGGGCGCACTCCATTCTCACAAGGGTCTAATGGCCGCGACCACGACCCGTTTGGTTTCAGCCTATGGATGGCTGGCGGTGGCATGAAAGGTGGCACCGTGCACGGCTCGACGGATGAATTTGGCTACAAGGCACTCGAAAATGTTTCTACCGTTTATGACCTCTGGGCGACCGTCCTGCACCAGCTCGGTATCGATCATGAGAAACTCACCTACCGCTGGAGCGGTCGTGACCTGCGGCTCACAGACGTGCACGGCCACGTGTGGAAGGACCTCATAAGCTAATCGTATTCAATAGGCCGGAAATGGAAGCCTTGTTCTACCCGCCAGATGCAGTCACCCTTGAGCACCTCAACCATCATATTTAAAAGAAAGAAGAAATTCTAATACCTGATAACCAACATGTTCATCAAAATGAAATCACTCCCAGTCATCGTTGCGCAGATTAGCTTGGTGCTTCTGTCAGCATCTATGGCGGATGCCAAGCAGGCTAACTCTAAGCCACTGAATTACCTCATTCTATTGGCGGATGACATCAGTGCGGCCACGCTGGGGTGTTACGGAGCACTCAACCCGCATACCTCGCCCCAGATTGACAAGTTAGCTTCGGAGGGCATTCGCTTTACCAACATGTTTGTTTCCGAAGCCATGTGCGCTCCAGCCAGAGCGGAATTGTATACCGGACTTCAACCGGAGCGCAATGGATGCAACCGGAATCACCTGCCGACCAACAAAGGCACAAAAAGTGTGGTGCATTACTTGGAAAAGTTGAACTACCGAGTTGGCTTAGCGGGTAAGAGGCATTTTTCTCCCGCGTCGGTTTATCCCTTTGAAGGGGTAAAGGGATTTGAACCCAAGTGCGCTACCCGTGACCCTCATCCAGATAACTGGGAGGATGCGGAAAAGTTCATGACGCGTGATCGTGACGAGCCGTTCTGCCTCTTTATCTGCTCAGTCCATGCCCATGCGCCCTGGAATGCAGGTGACTCCTCATTGTGGGAACTGGATGACTTGAAGCTGCCAGATCACATGGTGGATAACAAAACCACGCGGCATTACTACCGTGAAATGTTAGCCGAGGTCAGGCTCTTTGATGATCAGGTTGGCAAGGCAGTTGCGATGCTCAAAAAACACAAGCTTGATGAAAATACGGTTCTGATTGTTTTAGATGAAAACGGTGTTGGCATGCCTGGGGGTAAATGGACGACCTATGATTGGGGTGTCCGCTCTGCCTGTGTGATGAAGTGGCCGAAATCCTATCAAGCGAAGTTCAAGACAGACGCAATCGCACAATACTGTGACATTCTACCAACCATGATCGATGCCGCAGGTGGTGAAGTGCCAAAAAATATGGACGGCAAAAGCCTGCTGCCAGTAGTCAAAGGTGAAACCCAAGAGCATCGAGAGCATGCCTATTTCCTGTTTAACAATCGTGATGACAAAAAAAAGGGTCCGCACTTTTCCAGCCGTGCGGTGACCGATGGCCAGTATAAGCTCATCTGGAATCTAACACCGAAAAACATGTACGGCATTGCGGCAGTGAGTGGCATCGATTTCGGTAAACACAACAAAGGCTCAGACGTTCCCAAGATCTATGGGTCTTGGTTAGACTCGATGAAAGAGGGGGGCGCGCATGCCGCCAAGATGATTAAGCGCTACCGATTACGACCAGAGTATCAACTCTTTGACCTAAACAAAGACCGCTGGGAGATGAATAACCTGGCAGAAAATCCTGAGCTAAAAGCTAAGCTAGAACAGCTCAAAGCTTCCATCTCTGCATGGATGAAGCAGCAGGGAGATGATGGGCACCTCACGGGAGAAGGCATCAAATATGCAGAGACAGAATTTGCAAAATAGAAACCATAAAAAAACGAAAATGAGAAACATAACATTATTATCCCTCGCTGTTACCTGCTTGTGCGCAGCGATACCCTGCCTTGCCGCTACTAAGTCTAACAAGCCCATTCCGGTTCGTGTTGCTTCCTATAATGTCGAGTTCGGCAAAAACGCGAGCCCCGAACAGATTGGTAAGATGTTCAAACCCTACAAGCTGGACATCATCGGCTTTGACGAAGTGCCAGATGGCGATTGGACGGCACGTGTCGGCAAGGTGCTGGGGATGAAGCACAGCTATGTGGGCAAGATCTCATCGGCTAATCACAAGGATAAATACAAATCGATACTCAGCAGGACACCCCTAGAGGGCACCGAAGAATATGAACTCACGAGCAAGAGCCGCGGCTGGAATCCCGCATCGGTCGTTAGAGCCGTGACGAAGATTGACGGGGTGCCACTCGCCTTTTACTCGCTGCATATCTGTAAATCGAAGAAAAAGGTGGGCGGCCATGCGCATCGCCTTGCAACCACCATTTTACCTAAGGAGTCAACCGAGCGAGTAATCGTCGTCGGGGACTTCAACAACAACATTGGCGACGCGGCCATGAACACGATCGAGAAAGCTGGCTTTATATCCACATGGAGCGACCTGAAGATCGACGTCTCCAAGGAGTTTACCTACAACGCCTTGGACCCCAAAAATAGCCTTGGGGTGATCGATCACATTTTATACAACACCTCGGCTAAAGCCAAGGTGACAGAGGGAGGTATTATCGAACTCAAGAAGCCTCTCTCTGACCACAAACCCATCTGGGCGGAGATCGTATTCCCTCGATAAGGTAAGAAGGTGACCGCCTGCCGCTGGTGGCGGAATGGTGAATAGAGAATAGTGAATGTTGAATTCCAGCAGGATGCGCTCACTTGCAACTCGAAATCTCAACTCGAACTGCCGCATCGCGGCATCCCTCATCGCCAAAGGCTTGCTCTTTCACTTGCTTTCATTTCTCGGGCTGAGTCGGTTTAAGGACACCCTTGCGGTAAGCCTCACCAATGGCGGCGGGGGCGTTGGCGACATCGAGTTTTTCGTAGATGTGTTTGATGTGGTAGGCCACCGTGGTGATGCTGACGCCGAGGCGCTGCGCGATTTCTTTTTGCAACAGTCCTTCGCTTAGCAGGATGAGCACCTCCGTCTCACGTTCTGATAGGGCTTTGCCGATTGTCTGCACGGCTGGCTGATTGCGAAGTTGGTTCATCAGATAGCGGGCGATCTCGGGGGTGAGGGCCGAGCCTCCAGAGACAACGTTTCTGATTCCATCAAGGATTTGATTGAGAGTGGATGATTTCAGCAAGTAGCCTGAGGCACCTTCGTTCAGGGCTCGGCGCACCTGGGTATCTTTGTCAGACTGGGTGAGCACGATGATTTCCGCTGTGGGTGCGTAGTCGAGGATCCAGCGGATCATTTCGAGGCCCTGCATGCCGGGTAGTTTCAGATCGAGCAAGACAATGTCTGGGGCTATCTCAGATGGTGGCTGGAGGCTGCGCAGAGCGACTTCCGCAGTGCCGAAGGATCCTGCCAGCTCCATATCGGCTGTTTGTTCAAGCGCGCTGGTGACCGTTTCCCGGTAACCGGCGTGATCTTCGATTAGCATGACTTTGATGTTTGAACTCATAATATGGATAACTGGAATGATTAAAATGATAGCGGTGGTAGGCTTGCTCAGAGGGCAGGGGGCTGGGCTGGGCTGGCATCAGTGGCATGTTTTTGCCATGGCAACCACCTGCGCCATCTGCTGCTGACCTTGAGCACGATGCAAGTGCCCCTCGTTGTGGCTTGGCTGACCCTTACCCGGGCGTTGAGCAGGCGCGCTCGACGTCTGATCGACCTGGGCACGATCTCTGACTTATCCTTGAGACCCTCGCCATTATCGGCGATGGTGAGAGTAAGCCCACGGTGAGTGAGCTGCAGCTCGATGCGCACCTGGGTAGCGTGCGCGTGGCGTAAAATATTGATCAGGCATTCCTTGTGGAAGAGTAGGATGTCCGTTATTTGCTGTGGTGAAAAACGCGGTGTGTGATTTCCCCCCACCACGGAAAATTCATAGTCAATATCGGCGAGCAGCTTGCCCGTGGCCCGCTCCATGGTCACGGCTAGATCAGAGTTGGCGGACTCCGCCTCCAAGGTGTATATTACGGCGTGCGTGGAGGCAGCACTGCGATCGGAGTAGAGCCGTATCCTGTCTAGGAGAGCGGGCAGCCGCTCAGGAGTGTGTAGCGCCTGCTTCGACAAATCACTGAGCAAACCGATGGTGTGCAGGTCAGCACTGAGCTCATCGTGCAGATCGGCAGCAGTACGCTGCCTATAGCGGTTGAGCTGCCGGTTGCGCAGCAAACGCCCGCCTAGGTAGGTGATGATCAAACCGGTGGCGAGTAGGGCGACGATCCAGGCTAGGTAGCGCAGCTTAGCCTGTTGCTGATCGTAGCGCCGTGCTAGCTCGGTAGCGAGAGCTGGTCGCTGCCGTTTGAGCTCATGCCCCAGAGCCAGCTGCTCCAGCCACTGACGCAGAGGTGGAATCCGGCCATACGCATTGCATCCATCTGTGAGCAGCTGGTCATTGTTTGTATGAGCAGAGGGTGGGCCCGCTTCGGCTGGCTTGCCCAGCGCTACGTTTTTGCCTTTGGAAAAAACCTCAATCTCAGCAAAGCGAATCACCCGAGGAAATCTGCCAGGCTGATTGGCTTGCAGAACTTTCAGGCGGACATATCGGTGCAGAGAATTTGGCAAAGCTCGCATCAAGACAGGGCCGATATCGTAGATCGATTGCTTGCGGAACTCGAGCAGCTTGACCTTGTCTGAAAAATCGGCCTCATTGGCTCCTTCTATGATGAAATAATCTGGAAAGCCAAAACCTTCCGGCACGGGTGCTGGAGCTAGGTTGCCCATATTTTCGGCGTGCAGGTGAATACGATCCAAGGGGTAAGCAGCTCCCAGATCAATGTCGATCGAGGGCTGGCCGTCGGGCTTGCCACGATATCTAAAAGAATTAGCCTTGTTTCCGCTGCCGGAATCCATCCGGTAGGGCATAAAACCGTCCGTCAGATACTGCTTGCTGCGTGAGAGGCCTTCCTGCTTGCCGACGCTTGATGAGCTCACTTTTTTATTCAGGGCCACATTCTCTGTGCCATCGAAAACGAGCAGCTCGGAGAACTGAACATTGAGCCGGTCATTATATTTCCGTTTTGACATCACAGAGACTTCCAGCCGCACCCATGATGCTGTGGTATTGCAGGATACCGCCAGAGGAGCTTGGCGAGGGTTCAGCTGACTGGTTTCATCAAAAGAAGCGATTACGGTCCCCTCGGAATCCTTACCCGTGCCAGCAATGATCTGGAAAGATATTGGAAAACTGTAAGCACTGTATCCGTGCGCAGAGTCATGGCCGATGGTGGGGACTACGATGATTTGATCAATACGGGTTGGCTCTGCCAGATCCACCTGCACCCACTCCCGCTGATGGGCGGTAGCGTGCAGCTGTGACTCGTAGCCGATCGAGCCGACCCCGCCCCTCATGCGCACCTTCGGCAGTTGTGCTAATTGATCATCGATGCCTCGCAGGCGGTCTTCGAGCTGCTTGAGTGATAGCGACGCCAGTTCCGGTAGCGGCTCAGCATCCGTGGTGGCAGCAGCGCCAAAACCCACAACCGGCATCAGCCAGAGCGCAAACACCGCCAGCAGACACCACAGCGGACAGCGCAGCAGGTCATGAGGGGCTGGATAAAAATTCTTCAAACACATGGGCAGTGGCTGGCGGTGGGGGGCAGTGGCTGGCGAGAGTCTCGGTAATAAAGCCAGATGACGCTACCCTCTAAAGATAGGGTAGTGCGATGACAGAATTAAGATATTAATATGAATGTACTTCCTGTTAGCGAGCTCACCGAGAACAGCTTAGCAGCGAATATAGCCAAGGCAAACAGGCAAGTTGCAGCGGATGGCAGCGGAGAACAATCTAAAATAAAAAACCCAAAACAAAATACACCCATGAAAACTAAAATCACATCACTCATCACCGCAGGAATCCTCGGAACATCGCTAGCTTCGCAAGCGGCAGTTTCGGCGCTCACTCTCATCGACGACGACTTCAGTTCTAGCACCACTGATACAGGTCGCTTTAATAAGTCTGATATAGACACTGATACGTGGATAGGTGCAGACTGGTCTGTTTCAGGCGGGGCATTGACAAACGCTACTGGCGGGCAGAGTACGCATCTGATCAACTCAGTGAGCAGTACAGATGCATGGCTGGATAAGGTTACGCTTTCCTTCGACTATTCAGTCGAAGCGGGATCCACGCTTTATTTCTATTCAACCCTGTTTACTGGAGAGGCCGACTCTAGTATGTCTGCCAGAACATCAAATACGAACGGGACTTACCGGGCGAACGACTTCAACACTCAATGGGGTAGTAGTGGTCAATTTA
>UPTG01002668.1_pt1 | contig 11999 bp, 14 predicted proteins | sample 2160121 | NCBI WGS metagenome assembly UPTG01 (sample SAMN06266255, study PRJEB28933) | marine metagenome | isolation source: Columbia River Estuary | place: USA:Columbia River Estuary, USA | collected 2014-07-27 | reverse complement strand
ACATATTACACCCATCGGAGTTGTCAGAATACGCTTAATAGAGCGGATGTATTTTCTCACTGAAGTGAATGTTGCTAGTTATAAATTAACAAGCAACAAGCCCAAAGAAATGAAGGTTGGGAAGCCAATGATTCCTAAAACCTCTAATATTCGATACCCCAACCCAACCAAAGCGACAATTGCGAACCCTATCGATCTGCTGTATCAAATGTTTAGTAACAAGGCTAAACAATTAAAAATATTGAGAGAGTTACAAGCTCAAGATAGCTATAAGCGTAAACTACAAGAAGGAAACAACCGTGAACTTCTCACGAATATGACGGGGCTGTCAAGAGATGAACTTGAAGAGTTCTTATTTTTCTGTAAATACTCTGAAGTTCAAATTTCAACCATGAATGATTATGCATTGCTAATGACATTAATGGGCTGTTATGATGAGTATCTAAGGATTAAAGAAAGAGAGGTCATTCTTCAGCAATATGAGAAAACTTCAGAACAAGATCAAGAGCGATTTAAATAGAAATCGACTGATTGTAATTCATTTCTGACAATTTGTTATATTAGCCACAACCAAAACTAAAAACATGCCATCACCGAGCATTAGAATCAGAGCTGAAGTACTAAACCGATTACAAAATAGTATTTCAAAAAAAGAATCTAAAGACATCGTTTCAAGCAATGTACTTGAGGATTTATCAGAACGTCTCATCTTAGTAGACAACTACACAGAAAGAAAAAGAATAATAAACAGCTGGTATGGCGACTTATTAAGTGCTGACCGTGTTAGAAAGCATCACTTAAGCTATAAAAAACCATTGGTGAATAAGCAACTAAATGTGTTTCTCTCCAGTTTAACTATAAGTTTTAAAAGACGATTTCATAGTTACATGATTTAGTAAAAACAAGAAATTATTTAGGCCCTCGACACAACGAGGGCTTTTTATTTGTTAGTAGTCATAATATTAAGTTTCTGTTTCGATAATATTTATACTTTAGAAACTTTCTTACAAATAAGAAAATACGTGAAATTCATACTAACTACCTTATTAGTTTCGAGCTTGTTTACTTGTGTGGCACAAAACGAGCAGACCTTTGGTGATTCTCTTTTTACTCAATTTCAATCTGACAATAACCAATGGAATGATTGGTACATTTCTCTTGAAACATATCACAGGTTAATAGAGCGACAAAGAATGTCTAAAGACGTTCAAGACGATTTCATGCTGTCTATCAACGAATCATATGAATCTCAAATGCAAAATTTTGTAAGCACTATGCAAGAGATGCAAAGTGTTTACAATGTTGAGCAAGATGATAAAAGTTACTATGAGCTTACAACAATTAAGACTGAAGCCTTAAAAGATGTAAAGTTGGTCTACTTTTTTAGATTGTACATTACTTACCATTGGAAAAAAGGAGAAGACAAGTATATCATTGAATTTCAAGCATGCTACCTCAATAAAGAATGGCACATGATGGAACCCTTTCAAGAGTTTTACGAATGATAAAATACTTACTTGCGCTTACTTTGCTTACTGGAATAAGTTTAAAGGCCCAAGATGAATGCGATCCTTACGGGAAGCACATATTCGACTTAATTGTAAACAACGATATTGAGCTCAAATCTGAATTTGTTGATTTGCTAGCATACCAAAGCTATGTAGATCACCTTCCATTAGACGCTGAAAAAAAGCAGGTGATGAAAGAGCATGCTATTGACAATTACATTATTCTAAAGAAAAGTTACTTAAAAGAAGCCAAACGGATTTTAGATGTTTATGAAGACTTAAAAAAGAAAGACACCGAACTTTCATATCAGTACTGCAGTTTTAAAGCAAATCCAAAATATCCAGGCATAGGTTTTATTCAGCTTTTTTATCTCGCTCAAGTTGGCGATGACATTATAGATGACGCGATAAGCTTTGAATGTATTTACACAAATGCAGGCTGGAAAATAATTGACGGGTTCTATCAGGAGAGTCCATAAATCAAAAGATAAAATGAGACCAACTATCGAAGATGTTCCTCCTTTTTACAGACCTTATTTAGCAAAGGTAGAAGGCGATAATGTCGAATGGATTCTAACCCAAGCTCGGCAAGAAACATTAAGTGTACTAGAAAACATTGATGAAGCAAAAGCGAACTATGCTTATGCCGATGGAAAATGGACCATTAAATCTCTCATTCAGCATATTGTAGATTCAGAAGTTGTTTTTTCATTTCGTGGGCTTTGGATTGCCCGGAATGCTGACGGTCCTTTACTTGGATTTGAACAAGATGATTGGGTTGCTGAAGAAATTAAAAATGAAAAATCATTTAAATCAATACTTGAAAACTATAAAGCCACTCGAGATTGGAGCACTTCTCTATTTACAAACATGAGTAAAGAAGAACTGTTGCGGACAGGCAATGCAAACGGAGTTGACATAGAAGCATTAATTCTCCCTTATTTAATTGCAGGCCACAACTTGCATCACCTAGAAATATTAAAGTCTAGATATTTATGAAAAAGCTTTGGCCTCTATTATTTTTACTCGCTTGTACAAGCCAAAAAGAAGAGATTCTAATAAATGCATTTGAAAAAGACAAAAGTTCTATTTCTGAGCTTATGCTTCAGCAACAAAAAGCATGGAACGCTGGTGATTTAGATGCATTTATGCTTCCTTATTTACATGATGAAAGTTTAAGATTTGTAGGTAGTTCTGGCTTAAACAAAGGCTGGAAAACAACATTGGATAACTATAAGAAATCATATCCGACAACAGAGAGAATGGGTACCTTGTTATTTGAGAATCAAGAATTTGAAGGACTTGGAGCTGAACATTTTTTGGTCATTGGAAAATGGAATTTATTTAGAACATCAGATACTTTAAGCGGATATTATTCTTTAGTCTGGCAAAAAGGCTTAGAGGGCTGGGAAATAATAGCTGATCATTCTTCCTAATATTTAATTATGCAATCTCTCAATATCCCTGAGACCAGTCTAAAACGTGTCGTTATAGTCGGTGCGGGTTTCGGTGGACTTCAATTGGTAAAGTCTCTGGATAGTAAAATATTTCAAACTGTTTTAATAGATAAGCATAACTACCACACATTTCAACCTCTTTTATACCAAGTGGCAACAGCAGGTTTAGAACCAGATTCTATCGCTTACCCGATTCGGAAAATATTTAAAAACAAGCAAGACTTTTTCTTTAGAAATACTTCGGCATTGTCTATTGATTCTAAAGAAGACACACTTAAAACAGCTAATGGCGATTTGAAGTTTGATTATCTGGTAATTGCGACTGGCTCTACTTCAAATTATTTTGGAAATAAAAACATTGAAGAACTTTCAATGCCAATGAAAACTGTTCCTGAAGCCTTAAATCTACGCAGTTTATTTCTTCAGAACTTTGAAGCCTCACTCCTAACCTCAGATTTGCGAGAACGTGAGCGTTTGATGAATTATGTTATTGTTGGCGGCGGTCCTACTGGAGTAGAATTGGCAGGTGCTATGGCGGAACTAAAGAATCATGTTCTGCCAAATGATTATCCCGACTTAGATATTCGGAGAATGAAGATAAGCCTGATTGAGGCTGGTGATTCACTTCTTTCTGCAATGAATACTAAAGCCAGAACAACAGCTGAAGAATACCTGAAAAAGCTGGGCGTTGAATTGTATCTCAATACATTTGTAAAAGATTATGATGGAGACTCTGTTGTAACAAGCAAAAATGTTCTTCAATCTAAAACACTTATTTGGGCGGCTGGCGTAAAAGGAAATACACTAAAAGGAATTCCTGAAAACTCTATATCAAGAAGCCGATACATAGTAAATGAATACAATCTTGTTGAAAATACTAAAACCATATTCGCTATTGGAGATGTAGCCTTAATGCCCTCTGTTGACGTTAACGGTGATCCTATGGTTGCGCAAACAGCTATTCAACATGGACTGCTGTTAGCGAGCAACTTGAAGAAGATTGTAAGTGGAAAAGAACCTTTAGCTTTTAAATATAACGGTAAGGGTAGCATGGCAACCATTGGCAGAAACAAGGCTGTGGCACAAATTGGGTCATTTAAATCAAAAGGAATTCTAGCTTGGGCTATTTGGATGTTTGTGCACCTTATCACCTTAGTTGGGTTTAGAAACAAAATGGTCGCCCTTTTAAATTGGAGCCAAAGCTACTTTACCTATGACAAAGGCATCCGCCTGATTATTCGTCCGTTTAAGAAATAACGAATGTGCACGATAACATATATTCCAACAGAAAGCGGTTACATCGTTACTCAAAATAGGGATGAAAGTCCTTTGCGGGAAAAAGCAGTTTTTCCTGTAAAAGAGACAATTAATAAAGAATCGATAATATTTCCAAAGGATCCCGAAGGCTCAGGCAGTTGGTTTGTTTCAGCGAAACATGGGTTGACCGTTTGCATTATGAATGCCATATACCATCCAAATAAGACTTCTGCTGATTTTAAGCATAGTCGCGGGCTGGTTCCACTGCATTATTTGGAATATGAATCTAATGAGCAATTTCTTAAAGATTACGACTTTAAAGGAATTCAAGGCTTTACCCTAGTCGTTTGCTCACAAGATAATGTAAATGAAATCCATTGGGATGAAAACAAAGTCACACACCAATCATTTAGTCCTGCTCCTCTAATATTTCAAAGCAATCCACTCTACACTGCTGAACAAAAAGCAAAACGTAAGCTGTGGTTTGAGAATTGGCTTGATGTAAATGATTCAACAAAAATTCTCGAGTTTCACAAAGCTAAAAAGCAAGAAAACTTAGCCGAAAGCATACTCATGGATCGGCATTTTGTGCGCACAATTAGTATCACTCAACGTGCATTTTTATCTAATTCAGACGAAATCCAATATGCCGAAGTAGAAAATTTAAATAATTTTAAAAAAATAATTATTAGCTAAACCCCTACTCTCACTATCTTATTTAATATCGTATGGTACTTTCTTAAGGCTTGTACTGTTTATATCTTAGTACTTTGTTTTGCATAGTACTGTTTTGTTTATATATTTGTCCCAGCATTATTACTAAAACAAAACAATTATGAATAAGTTAAACTTGATCGCAGTTCTTGTAATAACAGGAATTTTAACGGCCACCGCCCAGAAGAGTAATGCAATTCAGAAAGTATACGATAAGTACGAAAACGAAGACAACGTTTTCGCTATGTCGTTAAGTAAAGACCTTGAGAACGCTTTAGATACAGAATTCGAATGGGGAGAGGAAATGAAAAACCTGGAAGGTGACATTACCAAAATGTCAACGCTAATTGTTTCAGAATCTGGAGAGAGTTCTAAAATGCTAAACAGCATGAAAAAAATGATCAAAAATTTAGGGTACTCTACTCTAGACATGCCAGATGGTGATTCGAAATCTGATGAAGAAAAAACGTATTTGTTCACCAGAGGATCTAAAGGCAAGTATTCAGAAGTGCACCTTTTGGTTATCGATGACGATGGCAGCGGAGTTTTGGTTTCAATGTTCGGAGATTTTACTGTGAAAGACGCATCATAAAAGTAAAACTCACCAATTAATAAGTAACAACTCATTAAGATGAAAATAGAAAACACAAAAGCGCAAATGCGCAAAGGAGTCTTAGAGTTCTGCATATTATCAATTCTTGTGAATGGAGATGCTTATGCATCAGACATTATTGCAACTTTAAAAGAAGGCAAGATGATAGTTGTAGAAGGAACTTTATATCCTTTGTTAACGCGACTAAAAAACGCAGGTCTCCTGGCTTATAGATGGGAAGAATCTAAGTCTGGACCTCCCAGAAAATACTACTCGTTAACTCCAACAGGAGCGAGTTTCTTAAAAGAATTAGATACCACTTGGAACGAATTGGTAAAAGCAGTAGAAGTTACAACTACCAACAAATAATTAAATCATGAACAAGACCATAAATATTAATCTCGCTGGCATCATCTTTCATTTAGATGAAGAGGCCTTCAAGAAACTGACTGGATACTTACAAAGTATAAAGGACAGATTAAAAGGAGATCCTGGACAAGAAGAAATTATAGCAGATATAGAGGCTAGAGTTGCTGAATTGTTCCAAGAGAAACTTGGGAAAATCAAAGAAGTAATTGGCATGGCCGATGTAGACGAAGTAATGTCTATAATGGGTAACCCCGAAGATTATGAAACGGATGACGAAGAAGAAACGACTTCTAGCTCAAGTGATACTTTTAAAAACTACAGCACTACCTCGCATAGTTTTGGAAGAAAACTTTACAGAAATACAGATGACAAAGTATTTGGAGGAGTTGCCTCTGGATTAGGTGCATATTTCGGAATAGATTCGGTGTGGATCCGCTTAATATGGGTGTTTCTATTCTTTACTTGGGGAACTGGAGTATTACTATATATTATACTCTGGATTGTAATCCCTGAAGCTATTTCAACTTCCCAAAAGCTTCAAATGAAGGGGGAGCCTATCAACGTTTCTAATATAGAGCGTTCTGTTAAAAACGTTGGTGAAAAAGTAGGAAACATGGCCACTGATCCAAAACTTGGAAATAAGATTGGCAATGTAATAGAACGCATATTAAATGCCCTTTTAAGCATCTTAAAATTCATCTTAAAATTTATTTTCAAGATAATAGGAATAGGGTTAGTGATATTAGGTGTACTTATTCTTATATCATTCTTGGGTGCAATATTCGGACATGAGATCCTAATAATGGACAACATGTTTGGATTGTACGATGCATCAGGTTATATAAATAGAATGCTCGTTGTTGAAGAACACCACAGTCTATTAATCTTGGGAATTGTAATGATGATGATTGCTCCTGTTGTGTGGCTTATTCTTGGTGGAATTAAATTGTTATTCAACAACAAGACAAATACACGTATTCCACTTATTGGTTCGGCACTTGTTTCTTTAGCCGGATTTATGATCGTGGGCTACATAGCACTTTCATTAGGAAGAGACTTTAGAAGTTCTGCATCTGCGACTAAAGTAAATGATATTGACAGCATTAGCGGGAAGGTTTATTACCTCAGTGTAAACGATAATCGTCCATACGAGACTGATAATTTATCAGATGAATTGGGCTGGACTATTTCTGAAGACGGACATTTTAATGGAGCCATTGAACTTAGCATAGGCAAATCTGACAAAGACTACGCATTTATTAAGGAGAAGTACAAAGCAAAGGGAAGAACTAAAAAGGACGCTTTAGATCGTGCAAAAGGAATGGAGTATTCGTTTGAGCAGTCCGATTCTCTTATTCTCTTTGACGACTTCTTTAAAATGAATTCTTCTGAGAAGTACAGAAATCAAGAAATGGAAATAGTTCTTTACATACCGGTAGGAATGAGCATTTATTTGGACAACGACATGGAAGACATTATCTATGATATTGATAATGTGACAAACACAAGAGACGACCATATGTTAGACCATACTTGGCTAATGACTCAAAGCGGATTAATATGTACAGACTGCAGCAGCGATTTCTTCGAAAATGACAGTGATATCGAATCTGAATTTGAAGAACAATGGGAAACTGAAGCCGAAGAAATGGAGAAACAGAGCCTTGAAGATCTTCAAGACGTTGAAAGACTTCAGCAAGAAATAGAAGAATTACGTAGACAGAATGAAAGGCTAAAAAAACAGAAGTCTAAAAGCAATACAGGTACTAAAACGAGATACACAGAAAACCGTGGGTTTCATACCCCACTCTATGTTCTACCAGTTAATTCGCCTGCAATTGTAGACCATAATCAGACATATGGCACACAAGTCTAGCTAATCAACTAATTTGTGAATGAAGCGTTTCAAGAAATTGAAGCGTTTTTTTTATTCTAATACTCATAATTAATATTAAATATATAGTTATTAGATGTACATACATTTATTGTATACATTTGCAACTGATTTAAAAATAATTATCATGACTATTAAAACTTTAACTGCTGTTGCAGTATCATCATTATTTATCACTTCTTGTCAAGATGTTTCTATGGAAACAACAGAAAAAACTGAAAACACAGCTACTGAAGTATCAACTGCAGCAGTAGTCACTTACAAAGCAGAAGATCAATCAAAAGTAAATTGGAAGGGCGAAGTTGCTGGTGTTTACGGACATACAGGTTTTGTACACTTAGACAATGGAACGCTTGAAGTTCAAAATACAGAAATAATTGGTGGAACTTTTGTTGTAGATATGACAAACATTATACCTACTGATAGTGCATCATACAAAGATGAGGATGGTAGAAGAGCTACTGATTTAGCTGGTCATTTATCTACCGAAGATTTCTTTCATACAGGTGAGCATCCTACTTCTACCTTTGTAATAACGGGAGTTGAAGGAAATACCGTTACAGGTAACTTAACTGTAAGAGGAACGACTAATGAAGAAAAAATGATTATCGAAGCGTTTGAAGTGAAAGGTGACGAAGTGATGATGACTGGTAAAATGGTATTTGACCGTCAGAACTATAATGTCTCTTGGGTACACTTCATGAAGGACATGATTCTTTCTGATGACATTACAATAACGTATTCTTTGGTTGCCAAGAAGTCATAAGTAATTTATAGCTAAGCCATAGAATTAAGCCCCGATGTTATCATCGGGGTTTTTAGTTTAAACACGGAGTAAATTTATTTCATAAAAAAATCGCATGTTATGCGATTTTGTTCTTTAGTCACTATTTCAGTTATTTTCTTAAAAGGTAATTATACTCTCTTAAAATTCTTTTCCTAAATACTTTCGTACTAAAAGAAAAACTATAAAAACTTTTCGTGATGCCTTTTATAACTTTTTCTTGGTTCTCTTTTACGGTGCTATTTATTATGGCATCGTAGGTCTTACTTAAGCTTGTTTGTTTTTCTAGATGTAGCGCTTTCATGTTTTTTTATCATTATGTTTTAACCTTCCTAAATTAATTAAATTTTTAGTTCGTGTTACTATTTTATTTAGAACAATTAAAAATTAATGAGTAAGTGATAATAAAGTTCAATGAATGATCTTTTGGAAGGAACGTTAAATAGTTTAACGAAACTTTAAGAGAGCAAATGCTATTATTAATTACATATTTGTAAAAACTAAATTCACTATGAAAAAAAAGCAATGGCTCTTGATTGCTTCCGGTATACTAATTTTTGTTCTAATATTTTCTTTGTCCTCTTCTGACGACACTGTCAATGATCTAACTTCTCACTCTAGAAAAGATAATTTTTCTGACGATGTAGTAACTACCGGAGAGCTAATGGCTAAGAATTCTGTAGATATTAATGCTCCATCAGATTTAAGACGATATCGCATCTATAATGTTAAAATCGTAGATCTTGTCCCAGAAGGTACAGAAGTGGACTCCAATGAGTTTATTGGAAGTCTTGAAAAATCGGCTGTTAACCAAAAGATTGATGATGTAGATCTTGAGATAGAAAAGTTTCAATCTCAATACACACAACAAAAATTAGATACCGCTTTAAACTTAAGAGCAAGCAGAGAGGCTATTCGGAATTTGGAATATAATCTTGAACAAAAGAAACTTCAATTAGAGCAAAGCGAATACGAACCTCCTGCCACCATACGCCAGATAAAACTTGAGTTGAAGAAAGCTACGCGTGAGCTCGAACAGAAGAAAGAGAATTACATTATTGAAAAGCACCAAGCAGAAGCTAAAATGATTGAAGTTGGTACCAACTTAAAGAAACAAATCAAGTATAAAGATGGTTTAATCAACCTTCAAAACCAATTCATAATCATGGCGCCAAAATCTGGAATGATAGTTTATCACAAAGAATGGGGCGGTTCTAAAAGAAAGGTGGGATCAACAATAGATCCATGGAATAATGTTGTGGCTACCCTACCCGACTTGTCCGTTATGCTTTCAAAAACCTACATAAACGAAGTTGACATCAGAAAAGTGAAAGTCGATCAGAAAGTAAATATTTCTCTGGATGCTTTCCCAAAAGCTAAACTTGAAGGTATTGTTACCGAAGTGGCTAATGTTGGTGAGAAACGGGCGAATTCAGAGTCTAAAGTTTTTGAAGTAATTGTAGAGGTTACCAAGTCTGATAGTGTTTACAGACCTGGAATGACAACCTCTAATGCCATTGTAACTTTTGCACGAGAAGAAAGTATAATAGCGCCTTTAGAATGTGTTTTTAGCGATGGTGTGGCTAAATATGTTTTTGTAAAAGACGGAGGCTCTGTCACAAAACAAGAAGTTGAACTTGGTAGAGAAAACAGCGAAGAAGTAATAATAAAAGCTGGGATTGTTGAGGATATAGAATTGTTAATGGTTGAGCCAGAAAATTCGGCAGAACTTGATTTGCAAACTATTTCCAAAACGTCTTAGATGAAGGTTAAGGGAAAATATCTTTACAATTTCACTATCGCTCTCGATGCGATAATGGCAAATAAAATACGTTCACTATTAACGGGATTAGGAATAATCTTTGGCGTTGCGGCCGTTATTACAATGATTGCCATTGGCCAAGGTGCAAAACAAGAAATACTTTCACAATTAGATTTGATTGGTGTAAATAACATTGTTATCACCCCAATTTTCGAACAAAAAGAGGGAGACACGCAAGGCGATGAACCTGAAGTCAAAAAAGAAACTCAGAAATTTTCAAAGGGATTAGATCTCACTGATGCGCTATCTATGGTAAAAGTTATTCCGAATATTTCGGGAAGCAGCCCAGAAATAGTGGTCAACATAAGTGCCATTTATGCCGGTAAATTTAGGTCTACAAAGTTGATTGGTGTTGGTGCTGATTATTTTGAAATCTCAAACATTGAGATAGACAATGGGTCAAAATTCAGTGGATATCAACTTGAAAACGCACAAGCTGTTTGCATCATTGGAAGTGGTATTGAAAAGCGTTTGTTCATCGGTAAAAATCCTATTGGAGAGCACATAAAGTGTGGGGACAAATGGCTGAAAGTTATTGGCGTAACCAAAGAAAAGATTATTACAGATAAGTCAATGGAGAATTTAGGTATTCGTAATTACAACATGGATATCTATACGCCTTTAAGCACGATGCTGGTGCGTTATGAAAACCGAGGAATTCTTGCAGCTGAACACACCAATAGCTTTAGTGGAGATGGGTTCTTTATGTCCGAAGAATCAGATCAAACCATTAAGAATTACCATCAATTGGATCGTCTTGTTATTCAAGTATACAATGCTGATCAGCTAAGTGCTACGGCAGATGTCATCAATAGATTATTGAAACGCAAACACAACAATGTGGTGGATTATGAAATTTCCATTCCAGTACAATTATTACAACAACAGCAGGACACCAAAGAGATTTTCAATTTTGTGTTAAGCGCCATTGCCGGGATTTCATTATTGGTTGGTGGTATCGGCATCATGAATATAATGCTAGCGTCTGTCTTAGAACGCACAAAAGAAATAGGTGTACGAAGAGCCCTTGGCGCTACACCTTTTGAAATAAAAAGACAGATTGTGGTAGAGGCTGTGTTTTTAACTTTAGTAGCAGGATTAATAGGAATAATAAGCGGAGGATGGATATTAATTTTAATTGATAAAACTTTAGGTCAGGGAGATGATGCCACATTTGTAAACGCATCAGTATCTATAGCAATAGTTTTTGTAGCACTACTTATTTTAGTAATTCTAGGAACAATAATAGGACTTATCCCAGCATTTAAAGCAACAAGTATTAAACCAATAGAAGCATTAAGAGAAGAATAAAATAACCAATTGAAAATAAAATGAATAAAACAGTTAAAATCATAATCGGAATTGTATTAATAATACTCTTACTTTTTGTGTTAAAGTATTTTAAAGACTCAAATTCTAAAGAAGTTGTAGATTATAATACAGAAATACCTTTTTATACCTCTATAGTTAAAAAAGCGGTAGCTACTGGAAAACTAAACCCAGAAGAAGAAATTGAATTAAAACCTCAAATATCTGGAATTGTAGATAAAATTTTGGTAGAAGAAGGAGATTTGGTTAGCAAAGGCGATTTAATAGCAAAAA
>UPTG01002660.1_pt1 | contig 12020 bp, 9 predicted proteins | sample 2160121 | NCBI WGS metagenome assembly UPTG01 (sample SAMN06266255, study PRJEB28933) | marine metagenome | isolation source: Columbia River Estuary | place: USA:Columbia River Estuary, USA | collected 2014-07-27 | reverse complement strand
CGCTTGCGATTTCAATACCCAGCTCTGAGTGATCGCCCCCTTTGCCTTTTGCAAGGTCATGGAAAAAGCCTGCAATGTAGAGCAGTTCGATCTTCGGCAAACGATGATGGATGTGCGCGGCGATCGGGAACTCTTGTTGCTGATTCTTGTAGCGGAACCGGCGCATGTTGCGAACGACCTGCAAGGTATGCGCATCAACCGTGTAAATGTGAAATAAGTCGAATTGCATTTGACCCACAACGCGTTCAAATTCGGGCAAATAGGCACCCAGGATGCCATAGCGGTTCATACGCCTAAGTTGGGAAAAAAGATGGTGCTCAACCCGCAGCAACTTCAAAAATAAGCTTGTTGCGAGTTCGCTTTGTCTGAACGCATCATCGATTCGCCCCGCTGAAGTTTGGGCCTGTCGGATCGTGCTCGCTCGAATGCCTTTGAGTTCGGGTGTTTCGCCCAGAACGACGAACATCTCAAGTAAGGCTTCGGGGTTGCGCTCGAAAATATCCGCTTGGGTGACTTCCAAGTAGTGGTTGTTGGCTTGAAATCGCTCGTTGATTCGAACGGGCTTGGTTCGTCTGCCACCCTGAACGATTTGTTCATCGAAATCCTGCAGAATGATCTCATTGATTGTGCTGACGGACTTTGCAAATCGATAGTAGTCCTGCATAAATTGCTCAACCGCCAGTTGCGCGTCATCCCGATAGCCTAATGCAAGCGCCACTTTTCTTTGATTGTCAAAAAACAACCGGTTTTCATCCCGGCCAAGGAGATCGTGCAGCACAAAGCGGACTCTCCACAGAAAAGCGCGTGCATCCAGAATTTTATCGGCTTCTTCAACTTCCAAAAATTTTTCGTCAACTAACGCACTGAGCGCGCTGGTTTGATAGTGAAACTGTGCGATCCATAAAATCGTCTGGATGTCACGTAGTCCACCGGGCGCTGTTTTTAAATTGGGCTCGAGGCTGTATTCGGTGTGGTTGGACTTGGCATGCCGATCTTGCTGTTCGGCGTATTTTGCTTGGAAGAAGCTTTTGGTCTTCCAGCCGGTTTTGGATCGTAATTTCAAGCACAATTGTTGAAGAAGATACGGCGTGCCACAAATTGCTCTTGCATCGAGTAAGGCGGTCATGATGGTTACATCGTGCGCAGCTTGGTGAAGAGACTCTTTAACAGAACGAACGCTGTGCCCAACTTCCAAACCAATATCCCAAAGTAGGGCAAGAAAGGATTGAATGTTCGAGCTATGGTGTTGCGCGTTGGCCCGTTCGATGAGGATCAGCAGGTCGATGTCGGAGTTGGGCAAGAGTTCACGACGGCCGTAACCGCCAACGGCAACCAAAGAAATCCGACTTTTTCTAAGGCTGGATAGATTTTCATCCCAACTGAATCGTTGCCAGCAAAGGCTCAGAATATGATCGATAAAGGCAGCCCTTGCGGTGATCAGCTGGGTAACGCTGGTCCCATTCGCAAAGTCGGTGTGCTGATGCGCTCGGAAATCAGCGAGTGCCGCTTTTAGCAGGGGTATTGGGGTCTTGCTCCCAGAAACCGCGTCAGTAAGTGCCGCAAGATCCGGGCTAACCAATTCGAGGGAGGTCATCATCGCACCGGTGGGTGAGTATTTCATAGCCGGTATCGGTTACCAAGATAGTATGTTCCCACTGTGCGGTTAATTGATGATCCTTGGTCACAACGGTCCACTGATCTGGCAGCAGCTTAACGGCAGGCTTGCCCGCATTAATCATAGGCTCGATGGTGAAAATCATGCCGGGCTTGAGGGTCATGCCCGTTCCTGCTCGCCCGTAGTGCAGCACTTGAGGCTCATCATGGAAGACGCGACCGATGCCGTGGCCGCAGTACTCGCGAACGATTGAAAATCGATGTTTTTCCGCAAAACTTTGGATGGCAAAGCCAATGTCGCCCAGTTGCGCGCCCGGTTTAACCGCCGCAATGCCAAGATTAAGGCTCTGCTTACAGGTCTGAACCAGGCGCTCGCCGCGAACCGTGCCGTTGCCCACAACAAACGTTTTGCTGGTATCGCCATGGAAGCCATCTTTGATGAGGGTCACATCAATATTGACAATATCGCCGTCTTTCAGGATTTTGTCATCTGATGGGATGCCATGGCACACAACATGGTTCACCGACGTGCAAATCGATTTCGGAAATCCTCGGTAGTTAAGCGGAGCAGGCGTCGCTTTTTGATGATCGATGGTATACCGGTGGCAGATACGGTCGAGCTCGCCCGTACTGATCCCGGGGGTGATGTAGTCTGCGATCATTTCCAGCTGTTCCGCCGCCAGAGCGCCCACCACGCGCATTTTTTCAATCTCAGTCGCTGTTTTAATGTTGACCACGTTCGCCTCCTTGACCGGGCGAGAGTATAGCAGGCAAGCCGCCCTATGGCAGGCTAAATCATTGGTTTAATGCGCCAAACATGGTATAAAGCGCGCCGCGGAAACGTAAATCGGGGTGTCGGCAAACGCCTTCATCTTAAATCAGCACACACATCGTCACAGGTTGCGGGTGCCTTCGGGTTGCAGTCTGGGATGTGTGGAAGCCCAACCCATACAAATTGGAGACATCATGGCTCAAGTCAACATGCGTGACCTGCTAGAAGCAGGCGTCCACTTCGGACATCAAAAGCGATACTGGAACCCTAAAATGGGTGAGTTTATCTTTGGTGCTCGCAACGATATCCATATTATCAACTTGGAAAAAACCGTTCCGGCATTCGAAGAAGCCTTAGCGTTCGTGGCCTCTTTGGCAGCGAAAAAGAACAAAGTGCTGTTCGTGGGTACAAAGCGCAGCGCCAGTAAAATCATTAAGGAAGAAGCCTCTCGGTGCGGCATGCCTTATGTCGACAAACGCTGGTTAGGCGGCATGCTGACGAACTATAAAACGATTCGTCAATCGATTCGCCGATTGCGAGACCTCGAAGAGCAAAGCACCGATGGCACCTTTGCGAAACTCACCAAGCATGAAGCGCTGACGCGGCAGCGATTGCTCGAGAAACTCGAAAGCAGCCTTGGTGGAATCAAAAACATGGGCGGTTTGCCGGATGTCATCATTATTGTTGACGTAGATCATGAAAAGATTGCTGTGACGGAAGCGAAAACCCTGGGTATTCCTGTTGTCGCAATCGTTGACACCAATAGCAATCCAGACAATGTGGACTTTTTGATACCCGGCAATGATGATGCGATTCGGTCGGTCCGGTTATTCATGAGTACGTTTGCCGATGCAATTTTAGAGGCTAAGGGCCAAACGGACGTGGTTCAGAGCGATTTTGTTGAAGTGGCAGAAGCCGATGCTGGGTCGCCAGAGACGGCAGCCGTTGACGCGCCAGCAGCAACAGAAACACCAGAGCCTGCCCCAGAAGCTGCAGTAGAGGCTGCACCAGAAACTGCGCCCGAAGCGGCCGTTGAAGCCGCAGCGCCAGAGGTGGTTGCGGCAGATGCCGCAGCAGAAGAAGGCAAGCCAGCTTAAGCGTCAAGCGTTTGAGCAGTTAGGCGCGAATAATAGAAACAATCGAAAGCGGTCATAGAGATCGCTTTTTTTGAGAACAAAATTAAGGAAGGGTTATGGCGGCAGTGACAGCAGCGATGGTCAAGGAGCTGAGAGAGCGCACCGGGCTTGGCATGATGGATTGTAAAAAGGCCTTGGTTGAATCGGATGGGGATATGGATCTCGCCATCGATAACTTAAGAAAATCCAGTGGCATGAAGGCTGCGAAAAAAGCCTCTCGAACGGCGGCTGATGGCTTGATTCGCATCCAGATGGATGGAACGCAAGGTCTGATGGTTGAAGTGAACTGCGAAACGGATTTTGCGGCCAAGGATGATAATTTCATTAACTTTGCCGATCAGGTGACTGCAGCGATGTTTGAGGCCCAGTCGACTGACGTTGAAAGCCTTATGACATCAGGGTTTGAGGCAACACGGGAAGCCCTAGTGCAGAAGATTGGTGAGAACTGCAGTGTTCGTCGCGGTCAGATTTATCAAGGCCAGGTTGCGTCTTATTTGCATACTAACGGTAAAATAGGGGTGCTGGTTCACCTTCAAGGTGGCGATGACACTTTGGGGCGAGATTTGGCCATGCACATTGCCGCTGCAAGTCCTCAGGTTGTCACACCAGCGGATGCAGGCCAGGATATCTTGGATAAAGAGCGCGAAATTTATACGGCCCAGGCGGCGGAAAGCGGCAAGCCAGCTGATATCGTTGCGAAGATGGTGGAAGGTCGGGTTAAGAAGTTCTTAGCTGAGATCAGTTTGACTGAACAAGCCTTTGTAAAAGACAGCGATATCAAGATCAGTGCGCTGCTGAAGCAACATAACGCAGAGGTTCTCGCTTTTGTGCGCTACGAAGTTGGCGAAGGGATTGATAAAGAAGAAGTGGATTTCGCGGCAGAGGTCGCCCAACAATTGTCTTGAGATCGAATGATGCCCTCAAAAAAACCGACGCCTAAATACGAGCGAATCTTACTCAAGCTGAGCGGCGAAGCGTTGGGAAAGAATGGGGTTGGAATCGATCCAAAAGTCTTGGATCGAACGGCTTTAGAGATCGGACAACTTGTCGGTATTGGCATCCAAGTCGGTATCGTCATCGGAGGGGGTAACCTCTTTCGCGGCGCCGAGCTCAGCGCGGCAGGGCTCGACCGGGTGACCGGGGACCATATGGGCATGCTGGCAACGGTGATGAACGCCCTTGCCATGCGCGATGCATTAGAGCGAGCGAACATCCAAACGGTGGTGATGTCCGCTATTCCGATGAGCGGCGTCGTTGAACACTACGATCGCAGGCTTGCGATACGGCACTTGGAAGAGGGTGATGTGGTGATCTTCTCATCCGGTACAGGCAATCCTTTTTTTACCACAGATTCCGCCGCCTGCCTTCGGGGCATCGAAGTCGATGCCGATATTGTTCTGAAAGCGACCAAAGTCGATGGTATTTACTCTTCGGATCCCGTCACAAATCCAAGCGCCACCCGGTTTACAACCGTCACTTATGATGAGATCTTAGAGCAGCAATTGGGGGTCATGGATCTGACTGCGATTTGCCTTGCCAGGGACAATGGTATGCCTTTGCGGGTATTCCAACTCGACAAACAAGATGCCCTGCTGAATGCGGTGGTCGGTGAAGGCGAGGGCACGCTTGTCGTGCCAAAAAAAGCAGAGGAGATGGCTGAATGATCGAGGAAATCAGGCAAGATGCGGAAGACCGCATGAAGAAGAGCCTGGCTGCCCTTGAGGTTGCCTTCGCTCGGATTCGAACGGGACGCGCGCACCCCAGTTTTTTAGATTCAGTGAATGTTGATTATTACGGCAACACCACAGCCCTCAGACAAATGGCGAACGTCAATGTCGAGGAAGGCCGATCCCTCGTTATCGTGCCCTGGGAGCGCTCAATGATTCCGGTGATCGAAAAAGCGATTCTTAAATCAGATTTGGGGGTTAATCCGTCTAGTAGTGGCGAAAGTATTAGAATTTCGATGCCGCCATTAACGGAAGAAAACCGTCGCGACTTGGCTAAAATTGCCCGCTCGGAGGCGGAAAACGCGCGAATCTCGATTCGAAATATTCGTCGAGACGCCAACAATGATGTCAAAGACTTCCTGAAAGAAAAGGAAATCAGCGAAGACGAAGCCCGGCGTGGCGAAGATCAGATTCAAAAGTTGACCGATGAAATGATCAAGCAAGCCGACCAACTGTTGTCCGGCAAAGAGAACGACTTGATGGCGCTCTAGGGCCCGTCGACAGCAAGCATGCTCAAAACCAGAATCTTGACCGCCCTCGTGATCGCCCCGATTGCGCTTTTGGGTTTGTTTTATCTCTCAGCGCCAAATTTCAAATGGTTTTTATTACTGATCCTCATGGTTTCGGGCTGGGAATGGGCAAATTTTGCACGCCTTCAGCCGCTAGGCCGAATCGCGTATGCCAGCGGTCTAGGCGCCTTGTTTTTTGTCTCAAGCGACTTTTTAGTGCCCTGGCTCGTCGCCGCCGTTCTTTGGTGGGTCACCGCTTTGTGGCTCATTGTTCAATACCCCTCTCAGTCAGCGCGCTGGCAGCGGCCGGATGTGATTGGATTGATTGGCGTTGTGACACTGATTCCATGCGGTCTCAGTTTAGTGTGGTTGAAAGCGCAAAGTGATGCGGCAACGGTACTGCTTCTGCTGTTGGTCTTGATTTGGGCGGCGGATATCGGCGCCTACTTTGTCGGTCGGCGGTTTGGCCAACGAAAACTGTTACCCAATGTCAGTCCTGGAAAGTCGGTTGAGGGTTTAGTCGGCGGCTTAGTGATTGCCGTGATCGCAGGCTTTGCAACGCTTGAGCTGATGCCGAAGGTTGATGGCCGCGCGTTGGGATATGCCGGTTGGCTATGGCTGTTCCTTGGTATTGGGTTTATTTCTGTTTTAGGCGATTTAACGCTGTCGATGTTCAAGCGGAGTCGAGGGATAAAAGACTCTAGTCAATTGCTGCCGGGTCATGGCGGTTTTTTGGACCGCTTGGATAGTGTGTTCTCAGCCGCGCCGATCTACTGCGGATTGCTGTATTTGACTGCGAGTTTCAAGTGAACAATAAGCGCATTACGATCCTAGGTTCGACCGGCTCAATCGGTCAAAGCACACTGAAGGTGTTGGCAACGCAACCCGATTATGAAGTCTTTGCGCTCACGGCAAATGGAAATGTCGATCTGTTACTTGCGCAATGCCAACAGTTTAAGCCTGAATTCGCGGTGCTGGGCGCCGCGGCGTTGGCCCAAGATCTCGCGGCAAAACTGCAAACCCTTGGACTTGCAACGCAAGTGCTAAGCGGACCGGCGGCGCTGATCCAGGTCGCCGCGGATCCTGCTGTGACCCATGTCATGGCAGCCATTGTCGGGGGCGCGGGCCTTGCGCCAAGCTTTGCAGCTGCCGAATCCGGGAAGGTCATTTTACTGGCGAACAAAGAAGCCTTGGTGATGGCGGGCGCAATCTTTATGGCCGCCGTGGCGCGATCGAATGCCACCTTGTTGCCCGTGGATAGCGAGCACAATGCGATTTTTCAGTGCCTTGGACAATCATCTCATGTTGGTAAGGGTGTTCAGAGAATTCTGCTGACCGGATCTGGCGGGCCTTTTTTGGACACGCCGTTGGCAGCTTTAGATCATGTATCACCTGATGATGCTTGTCGGCATCCGAATTGGGATATGGGTCGAAAGATTTCTGTGGATTCGGCCACGATGATGAACAAGGGGTTGGAGTTGATCGAAGCCTGTTGGTTATTCGATGTGGCGCCTGAGAAAATCGAGTTCGTGATACACCCTCAGAGCATTGTGCATTCCATGGTTGAGTTTGTTGATGGGTCAGTGGTTGCGCAATTGGGTCAGCCTGACATGCGGACGCCCATCGCACACGTCTTAGCGTTTCCGGAGCGCGCGGACGCGGGCGTTGCGGCGTTAGATTTTAATAAGCTCACGGCGCTGGAGTTTCGAGCGCCAGAGCTGAGTCGATTCCCTGTTTTACGGATGGCTCGCGAGGTAGCGAGCGGACCAAAGAGTCTTGCGGTTACGTTTAATGCCGCCAATGAGGTGGCGGTTGAGGCCTTTCTGGCAGAACAGTTGTCATTTTTAAATATCAGCGTCGTGATCCAGGCGGCGCTGGATACGGCAGAGGCCCCGGAACTCCACAGCCTCGATGATGTCCTAGCCTGTGACACCCTGGCGAGGGCGCTGACCCGGCGTATTCTGAGTAGCCTATGATTGAATTTATGCAAAGCGTGCTGGCACTCATCGTCACAATATCGATTTTGGTGACGGTGCACGAATTCGGACATTTTTATGTCGCAAAAAAATGTGGTGTGCATGTTGAGCGGTTCAGCGTTGGCTTTGGCAAGGTCTTATTCCGCCTGCAAGGCAAACCGCCCAACCTGGATGAAGCGTACGCGACCGATGGCGCGCGCACAGTCAGTAATGAACCACTTGCTGGCACCGAGTATTGCATCGCGATGATCCCCTTAGGTGGCTATGTCAAAATGCTGGATGAACGGGACACGTTCGTCGCGGATGACCTGTTGGGCTTTGCTTTTAACCGAAAACCGTTATGGCAGAGAACGTTAATTGTTGCAGCTGGGCCTTTAGCGAATTTTATATTGGCATTTTTTGTCTACTGGATCTTGTTTGTTGCTGGGGTCGGGGGTGTCGCGCCAATCTTGGATGAGCCGCTGCCAGGCAGTGCGGCTGAGCGGGCTGGCCTGAAGGCTGGCTTTGAAATCCTAAGCGTTGACGATAAAGCAACGGTGACCTGGTCTGAAGTTAACCTTGGACTATTTGATCGTTTGGGCGATACCGGGGCAATCAAGGTGATCGTTCGGCCTGAGCCTGGGCTGAGCAACGTGCAAACGCTGTCCCTTCCCATTGCTCGGTTTTTAGCCGGTGAAGACGAGCCGCGGCCAGCCGCGGCCCTGGGACTGAGGCTGATGCAACCTGTCATTGCGCCGATTTTGGGGGAAGTCTCAGCTGGCAGTCCTGCGGATCTTGGGGGGTTGAAAGCCGGGGATCAGGTGGTCATGGTGGATGGCGTTGCAATGGATGCGTGGTCTGATTTTGTTTCCTTGGTGCAGGCGCGCGCCGGGCAGCGCGTTTCATTGCGGGTTAAACGCGGGCAGAGTGACCTGTACCTCGAGGTCACGCCAGCGGCGGTTGTGACCTCTGACGGCACGATTGGTCGGATCGGGGTAGCTCTTGGGCCTCAACAATGGCCTTCGTCTATGCAGCGGCTGACGCGAGCGCCGTTTTATACGGCTTGGTTACCCGCCCTTAATAAGACCTTTGAGATGACTCGGTTTACCTTTGAAAGCATCGGCAAAATGGTTCAGGGTTTGGTTTCAACGAGCAACCTTTCCGGGCCGATCACCATCGCGAAAATCGCGAATCAAACGGCGGGTAATGGGCTAGAGAGCTTTCTAGGGTTTATTGCGTTAGTGAGCATTAGTTTGGGCGTGCTGAATTTATTACCCATTCCGATGCTCGATGGCGGACATCTCTTGTACTTTCTCATTGAAGGCGTCACCGGTAAGCCGGTTTCTGAACAGATACAAACTTGGGGATTACAAATTGGTATGGTCTTTCTTGTAGGAATCATGATGCTAGCCTTCTATAATGATTTGCTCAGATTATGATTGGGCTCCTGTGAAGATCGCTGCGTTTAAATCTCTTGTTCGTTTGGGCACCTTCGCCTTGTTGCTGTGTGGTGTCATTCAGGCCCAGGCCTTTGTGATTTCCGATGTCCGGGTGGAAGGGTTGCAGCGCATCGGTGCTGGCGCGGTGTTTGGCGCGATTCCTTTTAATGTTGGCGATGAGGTGGATGACGACGGGCTTCGGCAGATCATTCGCGCGTTGTTCCGAACCGAAAATTTTGATGATGTTAAAGTTGGGCGCGACGGCAACGTACTGTTGATTATTGTCAGCGAGCGGCCCACGATCGAAATGATTGAAATCGACGGCAATAAGGCCATTAAAAGTGAGGCCTTGCTCGACGGATTAAGTGGCGCGGGTTTGTCTGAGGGTGAAATTTTCAAAAAGGTCACCCTGGATCAAATGGGCGCCGAACTTGAAAGACAATATGTGATTCAAGGCCGATATGACGCCAAAATTTCAACCGAAGTTGAAAACCTGCCGCGCAATCGAGTGGGGATTAAGATTGAAGTCGATGAGGGCAGTGTGTCCGGTATTCGGCACATCAATATTGTGGGCAATCGGGTTTTCGATGATGCAACCTTAAGAGAGCTGTTTGAGTTGCAGCTCCCGAGTTTGTTGTCGTTCTATACAAAAGATGCTCAATATTCCCGTGAAAAGCTGAAAGGCGATTTAGAGAACCTTGAGTCCTATTATCTGGACCGGGGATATTTGAATTTTGCCGTCGAGTCGACCCAAGTGGCTATTGCGCCCAATATGGAAGATGTTTACATCACGATTAATGTCGACGAAGGTCAACAATTTAAGGTGGGTCGCGTCGAGATTTCTGGCGAACTCCGAGATATCCCCGAAGCATCCATTCGACAACTAATCTTATCGCGGGAAGGTCAGATTTATTCAAGAGAGCTCATGACCGCCTCGGAAGAGCGCATTGAGATGATTTTGGGCAATGCCGGCTACACCTTTTCGAGTGCAACGGGTAACCCAGCCTTATCTGAAGACGGTGAGACGGTTGTGGTTCGATTCTTTGTGGACGCAGGCAACCGGGCGTATGTTCGCCGAATTTCGTTCCGGGGAAACACCTTAACCCAGGACGAAGTGTTGCGACGAGAACTCCGCCAAATGGAAGGGGGCTGGGCCTCGAATGCTTATATTGAAGCCTCGAAAGTCCGGCTTGAACGGCTTGGTTTCTTTAAAGAAGTCAACGTTGAAACCCCAGCAGTTGCTGGCGTTGAAGATCAGATCGACGTCGAATATACCGTAGAAGAACAACCGTCCGGCGCAATTTCAGCAACCTTTGGCTATGCCCAGGATTTTGGCGCCATTCTGGGGTTATCCTATCAGGAGTCCAATGTGTTTGGCTCGGGCAACTCGTTTAATGTGTCCGTTAATCGGAGCTCCTACCAAACGTCCTATAATCTGTCGTTCTTTGATCCCTATTTTACAGTGGATGGTGTGAGTCGCGGCTACTCGATTTTTTATCGCAGCACATCCTATGACGAACGAAATATCGCGCGCTTTTCAACAGACTCATTGGGCGCAACGGTTAATTTCGGCTATCCGATTAATGAGATTTCGAGGGTTAACTTTTCAGTGGGCGCTGAAAACACCAACATCAAGGAAGGCATTTTCCCCTCCCAAGAAATTTCTCGATTCCTATCAAAGGAAGGAAACGACTTTTCACTGGTAACCGTGTCGGCCGCCTACACGATGTCGGCTTTGAATCGAGGTCTTCTGCCAACGGCAGGACGAGCCCAAACCCTATCGTTCGAAGCAACCGTGCCGGGCAGTCAGCTCGAATTTTATCGGATCAATTACTCTGGGCAGATTTTCTTTCCGCTGACAAAACTGTTTACGCTTCGCCTTAGAACCGATCTGGGTTATGGCGGCACGTTTGGCAGTACCGAAACCTATCCGTTTTATAAGCATTTCTATGCGGGCGGTATGGGATCGGTTCGAGGCTACGAGAGTAATACGCTTGGTCCCCGCACCACGCGATCACCGAATGACCAATTTGGCGAGCCCGACCCTTTGGGTGGTAATGTCTTAATTGAGACGAGTGCTGAGATCCTGTTTCCATTGCCGTTTGTTGAGGATCAGCGTCAGTTAAAGTCGGCGATGTTCATCGATGCAGGTAATGTTTTTAACACTAATTGCCCTGAAATTTCCGTCTATTGCCTTAGTCCGTCAGACGGCGAGTTGCGGTATTCTGCCGGCTTTTCAGTGACCTGGATAACGGGATTTGCGCCCATTAGTTTTGCGATCTCTTATCCCTTTAACCGGCGGGATGGGGATGAGGGTGAGTCATTCCAGTTCGAATTGGGGCGAACTTTTTAAACACGTCGTAGTCTAATAATTTGAATCCCGCTTCAGGGTATGACAATATCTGCGCCCCGAGGAGTATCCGGGTATTTTTGGAAGGGGTGCAATCAACCTGGCCTGATGTTTTGGGCCGGAATTTTGGAAAAAAGCGCTGATGAAATCAGTTGTGCGAAGGAGATGCGTTGTGCGATTTAACAAATTAATGAGCCTGGTTTTAGTATTAACGGCGACCGCGTTCGGTTCGCTCTCCGTCCATGCAGAGATGAAAATAGCAGTGGTTGATGTTGATCGAGCCGTCGCCGGATCCGAAGCCGCTCAGAAATTGCTGCGGCAGCTGCAGGAAGAGTTCAAAACAGACGAAGACACCATTAAGAAGATTCAAACTGAAGCGGCTGAGCTGCTTCAGAAAATGCAAAAAGATGCAGATGTGATGAGTGATGACGAAAAGCGTCGAGTCCAGCAAGAGATCGAGTCACTCAATAATGACTTTGTCTATCAGCGTCAAAAGCTTCAAAAAGAAGTGGCTGCCC
>UPTG01002655.1_pt1 | contig 12033 bp, 10 predicted proteins | sample 2160121 | NCBI WGS metagenome assembly UPTG01 (sample SAMN06266255, study PRJEB28933) | marine metagenome | isolation source: Columbia River Estuary | place: USA:Columbia River Estuary, USA | collected 2014-07-27 | reverse complement strand
GCCGCTCTTACTGAGTGGCGCCAACTATTGAGCGCATAGATTAAAGCTGCGCCAGCAATCCGATGCGAGTTCTCATTCGTCTGACAGCACCCATCGGTGCTTTTGGGGATGGGATAAAAAGTGAAGAAACATACCCGACTTTTTTAGTAAGGTATTGATCTGAGTAAAACAGTCAGGTATGTGATTCTGGATTGAAATGGAGATTAAAATGATATCACGTACCCAAACCATCTTAACCCTTTGTGCCCTCACGCTCGCCAGCCCAACAATAGCTCAAGAGGTGAATGTCTATTCATATCGTGAACCTGCACTTATCCAGCCACTTATGGATGCTTTCACCGCTGAGACAGGCGTTACAGTCAACGTCGCATTCTTAAAAAAGGGGTTGATCGAACGCTTGCGTGCAGAAGGCAGCCGCTCTCCTGCAGATTTAGTCTTCACAGTTGATATTTCTCGACTTCACGGTGTTGTCGACGCTGGCCTTACCCAGACAGTTCAAAACGAAGCACTCACCAAAAATATTCCTGCTGAATTTAGGGATCCCGACAATCATTGGTTTGGCCTCACCACGCGTGCCCGTATTGTCTATGCCTCCAAAGACCGTGTCGCCCCCAACGAGGTGACTACCTATGAAGACTTGGCAGATCCAAGATGGAAAGACCGCATTTGCACCCGCTCCGGCACGCACTCATACATGCTGGCACTGACTTCAGCATATCTGTACCATCACGGCGAAGCGGAGACATTAAATTGGCTGAAAGCCATAAAATCGAATTTAGCCCGAAAACCACAAGGTAATGACCGCGCACAGGTAAAGGCTATTTGGGCCGGAGAATGCGATATTTCTTTAGGAAATACCTATTATATGGGTAAAATGCTATCGGATCCTGAGCAGCAGGATTGGGCCAACAGCGTTTCAGTTGAATTCCCAACCTTTGCAGACGCGGGTACACATGTGAATGTCTCAGGTATGGCCCTCACCAAATCAGCACCCAACCGTGACGACGCCATCCGGCTTATGGAGTTTTTGGCCTCACCTACAGCACAAGAAATCTATGCCGCTGACAATTTTGAATACCCAATTGCACCAGGCACTAAGGCAGATCCATTGGTGCAAAGCTGGGGTAGCTTTAAGGCAGATACCACAAATTTGACCACCATCGCGAAACTGCGCGCTGAGGCCCTGCGCCTCACCGAAATCGCCGATTTTGATGGGTAAGACAGCCTATTTTGAATAAGATAAAAAAGGCGCGGGGGACATGATCCCTCGCGCCTTTATACAGGCTGCAAAGTAAACTCGACAAACAGGAAGTTGATACACGCAAGCGCAATAAATGCAAAAGCTGGCTCTGCCAGGCCAAACTACTTAAGTTGGACAAGGCTAATTTTTAGCGTCCTTGGATGATAAAACACTCTCCATTTCGCTACTTTAAAACTAGCTCTGAAGTCATCCGTTTGGCAGTCCTATTCAAACTACCATGTCGCTGCTAACGATCAGTTGAAAAAAATAATGCACCAACTCTCCCGCCCCACACCTCACAAAGAGACATGGGGCGGGTAGTTCTAGACAGTTCAATTGAGTTGGCCCTCACCCCTCTGGCACTCTCACCCCCTCCACAATCTGGCGCTTCTGGGCACCAGATATCCCCGCGGAGTACAGCCCATAAGTCAGCTTATTGGTGGACCTAGCCGAATGATGCCCCACGAGAGTTGCAGTGAAGTGCTCCGGAACCCCTGTGCGCTCACACTGGGTGATGAACCACTTGCGGGTGGAGTGGAACACAGTGCCATGTAGCTCCCTGTGCATGGACCTGAGGTAGGCATAGCGCTTCACAACCTTGTCCACGCTGAGGTGCGGGAACAGCCTGCCTGAGGTGGGCAGAGCAGTATCCAGTAGCTGCTCAAGGATCCAAAAAGGTCCTACAGCTCTGACTATTTTGCTGCTAAACCTGACAAAGCGGTCCCAAAAGTGATCCTGTGGAAATATATACTATTGTATTTGTTTAATTTTATGGTGATTTGAGGGAGATCTTGGTGCCCAGAAGAGGACGTCGAACTTTGTATATTTCTGATTAATTACAAATATTTATTTCGGTTCTAAAATATAAAAGTGGTCCCAAAAGCGGTCCTGATTTGTGCGTTAATGAGGGTGACTTTGTGATCTGAACTGAAAACTGGACATTCACCGAGGCAATGCTTGAGGTCTGCTGTGAGGGCGAAGGGTGGAGTCGCTGAAACAGCCGTAAATGCATTAACACGCCAAGCCGAGGTCAGTGTCGAAGCGTATTATAAGGTGTGATCACTAGACAGCGGTTGCTCTTACAGTTTCTACAAATCTTTTTACGGTGTCAGAGTTCCCCGACTTTCGAAACGCGACATACAGGTCGATTTGGTTTTCACATGGTTCGAACGGAACAAAGGAAACACCAGATGGTGCGATATTCTTGACCCAAGCGGGTACTAAAGAAATCCCTAAGCCTTGGATCACGAACTGCAACATAGTGGACTTGTCGATTATCTCACAGACGATGTTTGGTTGCGCGCCAATTTGGCGAAACCCGCTCCATAGTGCCTCGTGAAGAATTGGGCGGGCGTGTTTGGGATACCCCACGATCGGTTGGTTGACGATATCAGATGCAGAAAGGGAAGCTGAACCTGCAAGCGGATTGGTTTTGGCCATCACCACCACGATAGGCTGACGATGTAATAGTTGGCTGGTAATAAATTCATCTTCTTGAGGTGTCCGTACGAAAGCCACATCCGTCCGGTGGGCAATCAATTCTTGCGAATGTTGCTCAGAGGATGAGATTTCCAACACCTGCACATGGACCTTCGGATCGGTCTCGCGAAATGCAATGAGGGCTTTAGGCAACAACATAGAAATTGCTTCGTCGACGCCGCTCACTCGGACATGGCGTAGGTCAGACTCGGCAGTGTGGCGAACGTTGGAGATCGAATTTTCAATGTCGGCAAGTATCCTTTTGGCATTTTGGACGAACTCGGACCCGGCTTGGGTAAGGCTGACCTGCCGGGTTGTTCTGAAAAACAACCGGGCACCAAGTTCATGTTCCAAAGCAGAAACCCTTTCAGAAAGAGCGGACTGGCTAAGTCCCAAACGTTCGCCTGCGCGTCGAAAGTGAAGTTCTTCCGCCACGGCGACGAAGCATTCCAACTGTCTGATGTCCAATACGTACTCCTTTGTGGATCTACTTGATTACGCTCACCCGCGCCTCGCGCTGCAATGCTTCCTCATAGTCTCGGATCGCACCAGCATGTTCCAAAGAGTCCAGCGTATCATCGCGACCTCGGATCAGTGCCACTTGAGTAGCATCGTCCATCTCAAATGTTGTGTTAATGCCAGAAGTTGTGATTGTGCGCCTTTCAAGATCAATCGATATCTCCTTTCCTCTTGCATCGCTAGAAAATTGCAAAAATAAATCACGCATTTCGGGGGAAACAACTGGCAGTGCAAGACCGTTTTTGCGGGCATTGTCGTAAAATATCCCAGCAAACCCTGTCCCGATGCAGGCGTCGATCCCGAGCTGGCGCATACCCCAGACGGCATGTTCCCGGCTGGATCCACAGCCAAAATTGTCGCCAACGATTAAAATGTTGGCCTGCGTCCAAGGCGGCTTGTTCAAGATAAATTCTGGGCGCTGTCGCCCTGCGTTGTCAAAGCGTAAGTCTGCAAACGCGCCATCGCCTAATCCTTCGCGGGTAATTGTGATCAAAAAGCGCTTGGGCATGATCACATCGGTATCGACATTGGCCAGTGGCAACGGAGCTGCGATCCCCTTGATCGTTTTGGTCATCTGATTATCTTTCATTTAAAATCACGCACATCTGCCAGATGCCCAGAGATGGCAGCCGCCGCGACCATGGCCGGTGACATCAGATGGGTGCGTGCGCCGCGGCCCTGGCGTCCTTCAAAATTGCGATTGGTCGACGAGGCAACACGCTCACCATCCATTGCAATATCGTCGTTCATTGCCAAACACATCGAACACCCTGCTTCAGGACGCCACTCAAAACCGGCGGCCTCAAATATGGCACGCAGGCCTTCGGCTTCAGCCTTTATGCGTGTCATTGCAGATCCGGGCACAACTATCGCTTCGACGCCTTTCGCCACGTGACGGCCTTCAAGTATTTTGGCAGCTTCTCGAAGATCTTCGATACGAGAGTTGGTACAAGAGCCGATAAATGCTGTATCTATTTTTATCGACTGAGCCGATTGTCCTTCGATCAACCCCATATACTGCAATGAGCGAGAAAGTAGCGCCTTGGCTTTTGGAGAAATATAGTCCTCGGCGCAAGGCACATTCGCTGTGATTGGCACAGATTGATCTGGGCTGGTCCCCCACGTAATTAGAGGTTCGATATCGGCACCCGATATGGTAAATTCTTCATCAAATATGGCTTTAGGATCACTGATCCAGCTTTCAGCTTTGTACGCAAACTGACCGCTATGAGAGTGCCCCTTTAATGCAGTTTCAGTGACTTCATCTGCTGCGATCAAGGCCGCCCGCGCACCCAGCTCCACTGCCATATTGCAAACGGTCATCCGTCCGGCCATATCGAGGCTGTGGATGGCCGAACCTGCAAACTCCACTGCAAACCCATTGGCCCCACCTGCGCCAACGACTTGCACGACTTTCATGATGATGTCTTTAGCCGTAACGCCGGGCGCGACGTCTCCGTTAACAGTTACGCGCATAGTTTTCATGCGTTTGTAACGAAGGGTTTGAGTCGCAAGCACATGCTCCACTTCCGAAGTGCCGATGCCAAAGCCCAATGCGCCGTAAGCCCCATAAGTGGTGGTATGGCTGTCGCCACAAGCGATCAACATACCCGGTGCAACCAGCCCTTGTTCGGGAACCACGACGTGTTCGATACCCTGTCGCGGGTCGCCGAGGCCGTAAAAGGCGATGCCGTGTTTGCTACAATTTGATTGCAAGTTGTCGATCAGCAATTTGGACTCTGTGTCATGAGGCTCACGACTTCGGGTCGCGTTCACATGGTCAATCACTGCCAGATGTGCCTCTGCGCGCCAAACTTCTAGGCCCTTTGTGTAGAGCCCCGAAAAGGCCTGCGGACTCGTGTATTCGTTCATGATGTGTAAATCAACATAGATCAGCATGTCGCCATCGGGCAGATCGCAGACCTTGTGGGCGTCGACCAGTTTGTCATAAAGCGTGCGGCTCATCCGGTGGCCTCTTTATGTCTTGCGTGGCGTGCAAAGAATTCGGACATGCATGCGGCGATATCATTCGGTATTTCTTCGGCCATGTAATGGGTGGCGTCTAGCGCTTCACCCTCAACTTGCATCGCGCGCTGACGCCAAAGACCAAGCGCGTCGAAGCATTTTGCAATAACACCGCGTTTTGCCCAAAGCGCCAGGATTGGCATATCAAGCTTTTTGCCCTCGTCTGCGTTGTCATGTTCGATGTCTATAGTGGCAGCAGCACGATAGTCTTCGCAGCTTGCATGAATTGTGAGTGGATCCGCAAAGGCGCTCAAATATTCAGTCAGAGCTTCAGGAACAAATGGGTTTTTGCCCTTCGCCTGATTGAAACATTTAAGCTTCCAGAACTCTTGCGCGTCCGCACCAATCATTTGCTCAGGTAGCGGGTGTGGCTGAATTAGGAAAAACCAGTGCCAGTAAGCGCGGGCAAATTCAACGCTTGTGTTGGCGTACATTTCGCGGGTCGGCGCGATGTCGAGCAATGTCATGGCTGCAACGCAATCTGGATGGTCCAGCCCCATCCTATGTGCCACCCGCGCACCCCTATCATGGGCCCCAACGAGAAATCGCTCATGCCCCAAGCGCCGCATGACTGCGACGATATCATTGGCCATAGCGCGTTTTGAATAAGGCTCGTGCGATGCGTTTGACACTGGTTTATCTGACCTGCCATATCCACGCAGGTCAGGGCAGATGATTTGATACGAGCGCGCAAGTATCGGTGCCACACCGTGCCACATAGCAGATGTTTGTGGATAGCCATGTAAAAGGACGAGTGGCGGCGCACCAGCGGGCCCAGCGCGGCGGACGAACAAAGTCGCACCGTCGCCTTCGATGCGCTCTTCCACGAATTCCTTGAACATTGTGCATTCTCCGAGAGGATTAAACTTAATTCCTTATTTCAGATTAAATTAAAAGAATTAATCGTAAAAACTGAACAGTTATGCCGACTAATTCTTTCGATAAGTTCCATTAGTCTCTAATAACAAGAACCGCGCTGGAAAAATCCAGAAGTGCGGTAATCACGGATCGAAGGAGGATACTATGAAGTTTCTGCTAAATACTGCGCTATTACTGACATTGGCTTGCAGCGCAAACTCCGCGCTTGCTGCCTGTGATGCTGGAGAGATTGTCATTAAGTTTAGTCACGTTACAAACACGGACAAACATCCTAAAGGCATAGCGGCTACATTGCTTGAACAACGGGTTAACGATGAGATGAACGGCAAGGCCTGCCTTGAAGTATTCCCGAACTCCACGCTTTATAACGACAATCAAGTTTTAGAAGCACTGTTGCAAGGTGACGTTCAATTGGCGGCACCGTCATTGTCCAAGTTTGAACAGTTCACAAAACAATTTCGCATTTTTGACTTGCCGTTCATGTTTAAAAACATCAATGCGGTTGATGAGTTCCAAAACTCAGAAACTGGTCAAGCGATGAAGCAGTCTATGAAAAAGCGTGGCCTGCTTGGCCTAGCATTCTGGCATAACGGCATGAAGCAAATGTCAGCAAACGTTCCATTGAATGTTCCATCTGATGCAAATGGATTAAAATTCCGTGTTCAGAACTCTGACGTTCTAAAAGCACAAATGGCTGCGATGGGTGCGTCCCCTCAGCCGATGGCTTTCTCTGAGGTTTATGGTGCGTTACAAACTGGCGTTGTAGATGGACAAGAGAATACTTGGTCTAACATCTACGGTAAGAAGTTCTTCGAAGTTCAGGACGGCACCACAGAAACAGATCATGGCATCATCGACTATTTAGTCGTGACATCTACTGATTTCTGGGATGGCTTGCCTGCCGACGTTCGTGACCAGTTGGCGACCATTCTTGACGAGGTGACCGCGGCACGCAACGCAGAGTCCACTGCTGTAAACGCCAGTAACAAGCAAGCAATCTTGGATGCTGGCGGTGTCGTTCGCACTTTGACAGCAGATCAGCGTGCTGAATGGGTCAAAGCTATGATGCCTGTTTGGGATCAGTTCGTGGGCGATGTGGGTCAAGAAAACATTGACGCAGCTCAAGCGATTAATGCCAAACACTAAACTTTTAAACGCGTAACTTTGGCCCGCAGATCTGCGGGCCAAATGTTTCTTAATAGGACCTCTCGACATGTCATCAAATGCCCCTACGCCACGGCCAAGATTGGGCCATTGGATCAATGAAGTTGAAGAAACAGCCATCGCTATTCTTCTGGGACTCATGACTTTGATCACCTTCACAAATGTTGTTTTGCGCTATGGGTTCAACACGGGCTTGATCTGGGGTTTAGAGGCGACAACATTTTTGTTTGCTTGGTTGGTGCTCTTCGGCGTCAGCTATGCGGTGAAGGTCACCGCGCATTTGGGCGTCGATGCCCTCATCAACGTTTTTGCACCGAAAACACGCCGCATTCTGACGCTGATCGCGGCTGCGGTTTGCGTTGTCTATGCTGGCTTGCTGATGAAAGGGGCTTGGGACTACTGGGCCAATTTCGCCAATTTACCTCAGACAACGGGCCGTTGGTTTCCAACAGGCTTTGAAGAGATGAAACGCACCTCGTACCGCGGATGGTATGAGGTCATTGATATCGCCTTTCCCGAATGGTTGCGCTGGATCCAACCGATTATGAATGACGGCGATGACTACGAAAAAATTCCACGCTTCATCCCCTATGCGATCTTGCCAATCGGGATGGCGCTGCTCTTGATCCGCTTTGTCCAAGTCTTTGTGCGCTTGCTGCGCGGCCGAGAGGCCAGCTTGATTGTCAGCCATGAGGTGGAAGAGGCTGTGGCAGAAGTTAAACATCTTAACGCTAAGGACTAACCCCATGGAAGTCGCAATTTTATTTGCAGTTGTTGTTGGTCTGATGCTCATCGGTGTGCCCATTGCGGTCAGCCTTGGTATGGCGTCGATCTTGTTTTTGCTCGCCCTCGGCGATACCTCGCTGGCGTCCATTGCGCAGACATTCTTTCAAGCCATGGCGGGTCACTATACCCTGCTGGCCATTCCGTTCTTTATTTTGGCGTCTAGCTTTATGTCCACGGGCGGGGTTGCGCGGCGCATCATACGCTTTTCGGTGGCTCTGGTTGGGCATGTGCCGGGTGGATTGGCGATTGCTGGCGTTTTTGCCTGTATGATGTTTGCAGCATTGTCGGGCTCTTCGCCAGCGACGGTTGTGGCGATTGGCTCCATCGTGATCGCGGGCATGCATCAGGTTGGGTATACGAAAGATTTTGCGGCTGGTGTGATCGCGAATGCCGGAACTTTGGGGATTTTGATTCCCCCCTCCATCGTGATGGTGGTTTATGCGGCGGCTGTGGAAGTCTCCGTTGGCCGCATGTTCCTCGCGGGAGTATTGCCAGGCCTGTTGGCTGGCTGCATGCTGATGATTACCATCTACATCATGGCGCGGGTGAAAAACCTGCCAAAGGGGGACTGGCAAGGCTGGGATGAGGTTGCGGCCGCGGTCTTAGATGCCGCCTTCGGATTGGTGCTGATCGTAATCATTCTTGGCGGCATTTATGGCGGTATTTTCACCCCAACCGAGGCGGCCGCTGTGGCTTGTGTCTATGCGTTTTTTGCAGCTTTGATGATTTATCGAGATATGGGGCCTTTGCAGGGCAGGGGCTGGTTGCGTGAGGGTGAGCAACGCGCTTTTGGTTTGGGACTGCGGGTCGTAGCCTTTGCGGTGATTGGCTTCGTGCTGCATGCATCGCTTGGCAAGGCGGGGGTCTATCCAGAGGGCTGGGGGCTGGCTGTGGCGATTGGTTGGGTTTTGGTTTGCCTTGGCACGGGCTGGGCGATGACTCATTTTGCAGCCCAACGTAGCCGCGTGGCCTGGCCTGTGATCGTTATGCTTGGCGCTTTGCCGGGAGTGATTTTCGCCTATTGGACGATGGTTTCAATTTTCCAGGGCCTATCGGGCTTCGCGTCAGGGTCGATGCTTGCGTTTGCAGGCACTGGGCTTTTGGCTGTTCTGGCCGGGGTGTTTCTCTTCGCGGCCACCGTGGCGCCAGCTATCATTTTCACGTTTTCGCTGCATGGCGCGGCCCGCGAGGGTCAAGATACTGGATTTGGCGCTAGTCTTTTAGGTGGGGTCAAGGCCATGGGCCGGGGTGTCATGGAAGCGATCATCTATCTGCCAGCCGCGGTTGTGCACAAAGACACCCGCAAAACATTGTTTGAGTCGGGAAAACTCACAGTTACGTTGATGTTCATCATCGCCAATGCGCTGATCCTCAAGCACGTACTGACGGATGAGCAAATCCCGCAGCATATTGCCAGCGCCATGCTGTCCGCAGGTTTTGGACCGATTATGTTCTTGGTGATCGTCAATGTTATCTTGTTGATTGGTGGGCAATTCATGGAGCCATCGGGTCTTTTGGTCATCGTTGCGCCCTTGGTCTTTCCAATTGCGATTGAGCTGGGCATTGATCCGATCCATTTGGGCATCATCATGGTGGTCAATATGGAGATTGGCATGATTACCCCGCCCGTGGGGCTTAATCTCTTTGTAACCTCTGGCGTAGCAAATATGCCAATGATGTCGGTTGTGCGCGCGGCCTTGCCCTTTTTGGCGGTCCTATTCGTTTTCCTGATATTGATTACCTACGTGCCTTGGATATCTACGGTCTTGCCGAATGCGATGATGGGACCGGAACTGATTGTGAAATGATACTGTCGACGAATTAAAGGCTATAATGATGGATCCGGTGACGCTGACTAGTGAAATGATCGTTGTACTGACGGTGCTCTTTGTGACGGTTACCTTGTTCATCACTGAAGCCTTTCGCATTGATTTGACAGCAATCCTGACCATGTTGGCGCTGGGTTTGCTCAGCCAACTGCCTGGCCTTGGAAATCTTGCCGATACCTCGCGATTGTTTGACGGCTTTGCCTCAAACGCGGTGATATCGATCATTGCCGTTATGATTATTGGCGCAGGGTTGGATAAAACCGGTTTGATGTCCAAAGTCGCTGGCTATATTTTGAAACTCGGTGGGGCGAAAGAAACTCGGATTGTGCCTATCATTTCCGGTTCGGTCGGGATCATCTCCTCTTTCATGCAAAATGTTGGGGCTGCTGCGCTGTTTTTACCGGTGCTCAGCCGCATTTCTGTGCGGGCGGAATTGTCGATGTCTCGGCTTTTGATGCCAATGGGTTTTTGCGCCATATTGGGTGGCACGATCACCATGGTTGGTTCGTCGCCGCTGATTTTGCTCAATGATCTTATGGGTGTTGCCAATGCTGGATTGCCGGATGACCAACAGATGCGCCCTTTTGAGCTTTTCGACGTCACGCCGATCGGTCTGTCGTTGATCATCACAGGAATTTTATATTTTATGCTCTTTGGGCGTTGGATTTTACCCCGGCGAGATGGCACGGGCGAGGGCACCTCGGCGCAATCGATGCTGGATTACGTCAAAGCTGTTTACGGGCTGAAGGCTGTAATCTTCGAGGTGAAAATTCCCGATGGCAATATCCTGATAGGTCATAAATTGACCGACATTATGGATGCGCATCACATCTATATTATCGGTACAGATTATCGCGGTCGCCAAGTGGTCGCTCCTATGGCTCCAACTCAGATCGAGGCACCCTGCCGCTTGGCCATATTGGGTCGCCGGCGCGTGGTGGAAGAATTTGCCGAAATCTATGGCTTGGAAATCCTACCACAGCTTGACAATTTTTCTGACAATTTTGCCGCGACCCACGCAGGTGTTGCGGAGATCGTCGTGCCACCTGGGTCATCTGTGATTGGCAAAACGCCTGGGCAGATCCGCTTTCGCGCCACCCATGGTCTGTCTTTGCTCGGTATTCACCGTGGGGAAGAAACCTTAAGCCATGTGGAAACCCCCGATCATGCCGCGACGCGTCTCACGCATGTGCCGCTTTTGGCGGGTGACACTTTGGTTGTGCATACGAAGTGGGAATCTCTGACACGACTGAGCCGCAACCGCGACTATGTCGTTGTGACGTCTGAATATCCGCGTGAAGAGGTGCGGCCGCAAAAAGTGAGCTGGGCTTTGGTCTTTTTTGTTCTGGCGATTGCCATGATTTTGCTGACCGACATTCGCCTGTCGCTGTGCCTTTTGACCGGCGCAGCGGGCATGATAGTGTCGCGTGTTCTGTCCATAGATGAAGCCTATGAGGCGGTGAGCTGGAACACCGTGTTTCTATTGGCCAGTTTGATCCCACTCGGGGTCGCGGTCCAAACCACGGGCACTGCGGCTTGGATTGCGCAACAGGTTCTCATGCTGTTAGAGGGCTGGCCGATTTGGGGCTTGCAAGTGGGTGTGGCGATTATGGCGACTGTTTTCACATTGGTGATGTCCAATGTTGGCGCCACCGTGCTGCTCGTGCCTTTGGCCGTGTCCATCGCGGTTGCAGCGGGCGGCAACCCAGCTATTTTTGCGCTTACCGTTGCCATATCGACCTCAAACTCCTTTTTGATCCCCACCCATCAGGTGAATGCGCTGATTATGGGACCCGGCGGGTATAGGGTTGTTGATTTCGTGCGCTGCGGTGCGGGTATGACCATTTTGTTTTTGATCGTCTCTATGGTGGTGATGAACCTATTGTTTTAGCTCTCGGCTAAGCTGCGCATAATAGGAAGGAAATCTTCCGCTTTGAGGCTGGCCCCTCCCACCAATGCGCCGTTCACATGGGTGATGGCGAAAATTTCTTGGGCATTGCTCGGCTTTACCGATCCACCATAAAGGATGGAGATTTCCTGACCGGCCGCGCCAAAGATGGCATGGAGCTGAGCGCGCAAAGCATCGTGGACTTCGGTGATTTCAGCCACAGT
>UPTG01002654.1_pt1 | contig 12038 bp, 8 predicted proteins | sample 2160121 | NCBI WGS metagenome assembly UPTG01 (sample SAMN06266255, study PRJEB28933) | marine metagenome | isolation source: Columbia River Estuary | place: USA:Columbia River Estuary, USA | collected 2014-07-27 | reverse complement strand
TGGTCGTAAAGGCTATCCAAGATTTCAGCGTACACCTCAAATGCTTTTGCATTCGTATCTCCTTTGGCCACTTCGTTCATCAAATGGTGCATGTGCCAGCCATAATTCATGTTAAATGTTTCCATATGCGCAGGATCTTCCCATTCGGCCAACATGAATAAATCTGATTTTGTTTTATCTAATTCCGGGCGTGCCTCTTGCCAAAAATCGTTCGGCACGAAGCCTGCAACATCACATCTAAAACCGTCAATGTTTGTCTCGGTGAGCCAGAACTTCATATCCTCGATCATCTGCTTGCGCATTTCAGAATTGTCGTAATTCAAATCCGCAACATCTGTCCAATCTGTAGCTCCTCCTTCGTTGTCAATAGGCACAATTGGGCTGTTTCCATCCGCATCAGCAGTGTACCATTCGGGATGATTTTCAACCCAAACATGGTCCCAAGCTGTGTGGTTTGCTACCCAATCCAACACTACATACATGCCCATTTCATGTGCTTGATTTACAATGTCTTTGAAATCTTGAAGCGACCCTAACTCAGGGTTAACCTCTGTGTAATTGCGAATAGAATAATAGCTTCCATTGTCAGCTGGCGACTCTTTTCTGTTTTTAACCCCAATCGGTTGGATTGGCATAAACCACAAAATATCTACACCCATTTCGTTTAGACGAGGTAAGTCTTTTGCGAAATCATTCAATGTTCCAGATTTTGTGTACTGTCTCACATTTACTTCGTAAATATTTGCAGACTTCACCCATTCTGGATGACGAGAATCAACAACTACAGCTTCTTGCTCAAAGGAAGTTTCATCTACAGAATCGCTTTCGTTTGCACAGCTAAAAAGGGTTAAGGCCAATACGGCAACTAATAACTTTTTCATTCTTCTTTTATTAAAAAGTAAAATTCATACGGATTGATTGTAAAATGCTGTTCAATTTCATTATAAGTCGCGTTTCCAATACTCTTGACTTTTCCCTTACTTTCAGAATTCACTGTTTTGGCTTGATCTGAATTATTAAAGTAAGCTGAAACTTTGTTTCCAAAGTACTGTCTTATAATTCGCAAAACACCATTCTCTAAAATTTCAACATCGGTTGTACCATAAATCAACGCCAAGTTTTGCTTTCTCATTTTAATGAACTGCGAAACGGTTTTCCTTTCTAAAACTTCATTTTCATCTAATCCCTCAAAAAGCATTTGCCTTCTGTTATCAGGGTCTCCAGCTCCAGGCATTCCATATTCGTCACCGTAATAAATCACTGGTATTCCAGGAATTGTGAAATTAAATGCATGCAACAGAGCAAGCTTCTTATAAGACTCCATGTTTGATGGTTTATCAAAAGTGCGTGTCCATCCTGCAAGCTTATGGTCTTCGTTAAACTGCAAATCGCCATCCGCCAAAGTGATAAAACGGCTGCGGTCTTGATTCCCAGAAATGTTTCCCATTAAATGGTGCGTGCCATAGGAATTAAGAGATGCATTTAGCACATCAACCAAATTGTCAAAATCTTCGCCATTCGCAAAGGTTGAAACCGCTGCATCGTATAAATTAAAATCGAATTGTGCATCGAGCATTCCACTAGAGATGTAACTTTTTATTAAATCTGCAGAGCCATATGTTTCGCCAATTTGGTACACACGTTTGTTTTGAGGAACCATAACACGTTCCTTTAATTTCTTCATCAGCACGCGCCAATACAATTCGTCTATATGCTTGGTGGCATCATGGCGGAAGCCATCAAAATCATAGTCTGTAACCCAAACTAAAGCGGAGTCTGTAAGAGGTTCAACCACTTCTGGTCTGCGTAAATCTAATGTTGGCAAAAACGTATCAAACCAAGTCGTTAAACGTTGGTCATCCCAGCGCTCGGTATTCATGCTGCCATCTGGCAAGTACAAATTCGTGGCCCAATCTTTATTTTCTTGATAGATCTGATGCTCTTCATGCACGTGATTTGCTACGTAATCCAAAATAACGTTCATATCCCTTTTATGGGCTTCATCTAAAAGTTCTTTCACCTCAGCAGGCGTTGCAAAACGGTAATCTGGTTGTACGTTAGAAGTTGGCCAATAGCCGTGGTAGCCTGAAAACTTGGAGTAAACACCACCTTTATCCCATAGCCCCCAAGCGCCTGTCGGGTTTTGACTAATCGGTGACAACCAGATGGTGTTGATTCCTAAATCTTCGAAATACCCGTCTTTTAACTTCTGAGTAACACCAGCAACATCACCACCAAAATAGTTGGCTTTTTCATGGATGGATGAGTCTTCTACTTTTTCGTCATTAGAAGTATTTCCGTTGTAAAAACGGTCAATCATCATGAAATAGAATACAGATTTTTCCCAATCTGAGCGGTTTAAGGAAGTTGCTTCTATGACTGGTCTTCCATCTTGCATTGGAATGAGAAGGTCATTTGAGCTTGAAAATTCATCCGCTATCCAAACGCGTAAAAACGTTCTTCCTTTTAAGTTGACATCTGGCAGATTAATCCAAAACCCTCCTTCTTCTGTTACGACATATTCGTCTTCTAATAAGGTATTTTGCCAAAAAATATGTGGCTTAGCAATAGGGTAAAAACTTTCGATGAATATCCGATTTTCTTTTGTCGTTGTTGGAGTGATTTGCAATTCATGAACTTTTGCGGTACCAACATTCAAAACAGAATTGTAACCCCCAATACCATTTGCAATGCTATCCGATTTTGCTGGATCAAGGACTTCAACTCCGTCTAAAATGAGCTTATACTGGTATTGTCCGGGAAATAAAATGAACTCCGTTTTATAAATACCCTGGTCATTGACAAGTGTACTTGCATTTCTATTCCAGGCATTAAAACTGCCCATAATCTCAACAGACTCATAAACCGCTCCCTTTGCATCGAAAGTGTATTCTACCAATTCTTGCGTTGATTGCTTCAACGGAATGCTATAGTCAATTCCCTCAATAGAGAAAGAAGCACTCGACACGCCTTGGTCAATATTCCCCTGAATAAAGAGCATATGCTTCTCGTTGTCCCAAAAAATGCTCAATTCGTCTGGGACCTGAACAGATTCTATCTTTTCAGGATTTATGAAATAATCGTTCAAAATAACAACTGTGGAGTCGTACCCCAATTGAATAGGAGATGCCAATCCAGGCAACTCCTCCGACTTCGACAATTGAAAATTCTTTTGCCGCTCAACTTCTGTATTGCACGCTAAAAGAATAGAGAGGACAACAAAAGCAAGAGCATATTTTGACATGACTTAGTCAGTTAGTTGAATAATTTTTTTCTTACCTCCTGCAACTTTATGAGGTCTTCCGAAAACAAAAAACTTGCAGCTGATTTCACTAAAGTTTTCTACTTCCATTTTTTCTTTGTCCAGACTCACCTGTAACCTTGCTCCTTTCCAAACCACCATAAATCGTAATTTAGACCAAAGGTCGGGCAGCATAGGTTCAAAATGCAGTTTAGAATCTATAACACGTTTACCACCAAACCCTTGAACGACACTCATCCAAGTTCCTGCCATACTCGTAATATGAAGCCCTTCAGCAACCTCGTTGTTATAATCATCTAGATCTAAGCGAGAGGTACGTAAATACAGCTCATAGGCTTTCTCTTTATATCCAATTCTGGAAGCCAAGATGACATGAATACATGGAGACAAAGAAGATTCGTGAACCGTAAGCGGCTCGTAAAAATTAAAATTACGTCTTACAGTAGCCTTATCATATTGATGTTCAAAGAAGAAAATACCTTGTAACACATCTGCTTGCTTAATATAAGCTGAACGCAAGATTCTATCCCAACTCCATTTCTGGTTAATGGGTCTTTGGCTCAAATCCATTTCAGCAACAGGCGTTAAGTCTTTATCTAAAAAGCCATCTTGCTGTAAAAAAATGTTGCGCTTTCTGCTGAACGGAAAATGCATCTCCGATTCAATCAGACGCCATTTTTCAAATTCTTTGTTTTGATCAAGGTTCGTTTTTGCAACTACCCGTTTAAAAGCCTCCGGATGTTTATCCTTAACCAAATGACTGAACTCTATGGTTGTATCTAAACACCAAGCCGCCATTTTATTTGTATACCAGTTATTGTTTACGTTATTTTCATACTCGTTAGGACCAGTAACCCCAAGCATTACATATTTCTCTTTTTTGTGACTCCAATTTACGCGTTGCGCCCAAAAGCGTGCAATGCCAATCAATACTTCTAGGCCAAAATCAGCCACATATTTCAAATCATCAGTATGGCGCACATAATCGAATATTGCGTATGCAATGGCTCCATTTCTATGAATTTCTTCAAAGGTGATTTCCCACTCATTGTGACATTCTTCGCCATTCATGGTCACCATAGGAAACAGAGCCGCGCCATTTTTAAATCCTAATTTCTCAGCATTTTCGATTGCTTTTTGAAGATGCTTGTAACGGTACATCAACAAGTTTTTTGCAACATTTGGCTCTCCTGTAGCCAAATAAAATGGCACACAATACGCCTCGGTATCCCAATAGGTTGAGCCTCCGTATTTTTCTCCTGTAAACCCTTTTGGGCCAATGTTCAATCGTTCATCAACCCCTGTAAAGGTTTGATTTAAATGAAATATATTGAAGCGTATGCCTTGTTGAGAGGAAACATCACCCTCGATACTTATGTCGCTTGTCTCCCATTTTTTTGCCCAAGCTTTTTCATGCTCAGACAGTAACTTGACAAAGCCTTTTTTTTTCGCTCTACTTGCCGCTTCTTTTGCCTTTTGGCTAAGCTCAGCAGCAGCGTGATTTAAAGATGACACCACACCTGCATATTTATACAAGGTGTAGGTATGTCCTTCTTTCATTTCTTGTGCGAAAGAACTTGCTACGTAGCTTTCTTTTTCTTCAGCTTTCGCTGAAATCGAAATTGTTTTTTTGTTTTCTGTCCAAACATATTGCATTGCAGCAGCCGCTTCAAAACCTGTCTTTTTCGTTCGAGATTGAACAACCCCGGCCGCTCCAGATACTTCTTGAGAAATGGGTTCCCAGAATTTATTGTCCCAGTTGGCGTCAGCATTTGTAACATCAAAATCTAGATAGGGGGTGATTTTAGCTATGCCTGAGAATTCGAATGGCGTTATGGAGTATTGAATAGCTCCAACCTCATCGTCTACCAAACTTAAAAGTCGTTTAGCTTCAACTTTTACAATCTTTCCTTTTTCTATTTCTACCGAAAAACTACGCGTTAAAGAGCCTCCTTTCATGTCTAGAACACGCTTAAAGTCAATCACTTTAAGTTTAGCCAGGTCTAACTGGATACCGTCAATTTCTACGTCAATCCCTATCCAATTACAGGAGTTCAAAACTTTAGCAAAGGACTCTGGATATCCATTTTTCCACCAACCTACTTTTGTCTTGTCTGGGTAATAAATTCCAGCGATGTAATTTCCTTGAAGAGTAGAGCCAGAATAATGCTCTTCGAAGTTTGCACGCTGGCCCATCCGGCCGTTGCCCAAACTAAATATACTTTCAGACTTTTCGTGATTATCAGGATTAAATCCTTTTTCGATAATCTTCCATTCGTCCTTCTCTAGATATTCGTTAAACATGTTTATAGTCTATCTAATATGTCTTTTTGTAATTCCACATTTGCAAACCCATCGAGGTTTAAATGTGCTTTGTAAAGCGTGTCAGGGTGACCAATACCAACGGCCTTCATTCCTCCAGCTAAGGCCGCTTCAATTCCAGAAATCGAATCTTCGAATACAATGCATTCTTCGCTAGCAAGGCCAATTCCTTCTGCGCCTTTAATAAAAACTTCGGGGTCTGGCTTCGATGTGGTCACCACATTTCCGTCAACAATAATTTGAAAAAAGGAAGCAAGGCTCACTTGATCTAAAATCAATGGCGCATTTTTAGAAGCAGAACCCAACGCAATTTTTAACCCTAAATCTTGGGCTTCTTTTAAAATTCTAACAACTCCCGGAAGAATCTCAGATTCGTCCATTTCGCCCATCAATTCTAAATACCAGATGTTCTTTTTATGCATGAGGTCTTCAATTTCGGTTTCAGAAATTGAAAGCCCACCCCAGTTCAGAATCTTATCAATAGACCCGCGTCTACTAACGCCTTTCAGTTGCTCATTATCCTGCTCCGAAAAATCTATGCCGAGACTATTTGCTAATCGTTTCCATGCATGGAAATGATATTTAGCCGTATCTACAATTACTCCGTCTAAATCGAAAATTAAACCTTTAATTGCTCTTGCCATTACTGTTTTTGAAGCTCTAAAACTTTTAAAAAGTTAATGTGGTATTGAATAAGATGATTAACGGGTTTCGCCAAGACTTTTCCTTTTCTTAAACCAAAATCATTTAAGCATTCGGTCAAAATATCTTCATAGATTTTTGCCACGGAACCAACAAAACTTACCGGTGCCGATTTCGCGTCTTCAAAACACATTACATGTATTTCTATGAATTTAGAAAAACCCTCTTTTACTAATGCTTTGATATAAGGATGATTGGAGTGCTTTCCTGCAAAAGGACCAAAACCCGCTAAATAGACATTTGCAAAAGGCTTGTTATATACGCTTGTTATAATATCGTCTTTAGACAAATTGTAGGTTTTTCCGAAATCTTTCTGCAGTGGATCTGGCAATCTTTTGTATAAAAAGTCTGCAACAATTCGCTTACCAATAAAGCTTGCCGAACCCTCATCTCCCAAAATATAAGCAAGGGAAGGAACTTCTTCAGAGACCTTATGGCCATCAAAATGACAACTGTTAGACCCCGTACCTAGAATACAAGCAATTTCCGTTTCTCCTTCATAGAGCGCAAAAGCTGCCGCTTCTAAATCATGGCCAACATGATTGTCTGAGTTAACAAAGACACGATCTAGCCCTTCTTTAATAGTGGCTTTTAAATGATCGCTGCTGCAACCTGCTCCGTAAAACCAAGTTTGCTCTATTTTCTCCGCCCAAACACGTAAACCATCTGTTGAGGATAATTTCTCGTGAACCAAGTCTGCTGAATGAAAATAAGGATTGAAACCCATGGTATTCCATCGGTCAATCTCACGCCCTTTGGAATCTAGCAATACCCAGTCAGACTTTGTTGAACCACTTTCTGCGATTAAAATCATCGGCTAGAAATTTGTTAGTGTTTAGTTATTAAATCTAATAAGTCTACCATTCTTGCAGAATAGCCAGATTCATTGTCATACCAACCCATTACTTTAACCAAGTTTCCATTGGTAGAGGTTAGTAAAGCGTCAAATATACAACCGTGCTCATCTCCGATAATATCAGCCGATACAATAGGGTCTTCAGTATAACGCATTGCGCCTTTCATCGCAGGGGCCGCTTTTTTCATAGCTGCATTAATTTCTTCTGCTGTAACTTCTTTTACTAATTCAACAGTCACGTCAGTTGCACTTCCTGTAATGGTAGGAACACGCATTGCGAAACCGTCCAATTTTCCAACCATATTCGGCAATACTTTGCCAACTGCTTTTGCCGCTCCTGTTGTAGTAGGAATAATAGAATATGCCGCTGCACGAGCTCTTCTCAAATCTTTGTGCGGTGCATCTTGAATTTTTTGGTCACCCGTATAGGCATGAATTGTAGTCATGTAACCTTTTACAACCCCGAAATTCTCATCTAAAACTTTAATCATTGGCGCTAAACAGTTGGTCGTGCACGATGCATTACTCACCATTATATCCTCAGGGTTTAGAGTTTCATCATTCACTCCGACTACAATAGTTTTAATGTTGCCTTTTGCAGGAGCTGAAAGAATAACTTTTTTAGCACCGGCTGTAATGTGTTTACCCAATCCAGCTTCGTCTGTAAAGAAACCTGTACATTCTAATACCACTTCAACACCTAATTCTTTCCAAGGCAAACTCTCAGGATCGCGCTCTGCATATATTTTTATTTCGTGTCCTGCAACAGTAATGCTGTTTTCTGTATAAGTTACATCTAAGCCTAATGGGCCATGTGCTGAATCGTATTTTAATAAATGTGCTAAAGTCTTTGTGTCTGTTAAATCATTGATAGCAGCAACTTCGTATTCTCCTCTTGCTATGAGATTACGAAACGTTAATCTTCCTATTCGGCCAAAGCCGTTAATTGCAATCTTTGTCATCATGTATTTTAAATTGATAATATTTTTGAAATTCTAAGTAATTCTTGATCAATGTGGGCCTTATTGAAAATGGCTTGCTCGAAAAAGGTATATGTAATTTGGTTGTTTATTTTTCCGGCCATAACACCAGATCTACCGTTCAACAGTCCTTCTACTGCGGCTACGCCTAATTCACTCGACAGAACGCGGTCTGAACAACTAGGAGACCCACCCCTTTGAAGGTGACCCAAAATGGTTACTTTAATATCTAATTGATTAAATTTTTCTTTCAGCTTTTTTGCGATATCAAAAGAACCGCCAAGCTTATTTCCTTCAGAAACAATAATAATATTGGACGTCTTTTTATTGCTGGCTCCTTTTTCGATTTCTGCAAATAAATCATCAATAGATTTATTTTCTTCCGGTAAAATAATATCCAGAGCACCACTCGCTAAACCTGTATTTAAAGCAATAAAACCCGCATCTCTGCCCATCACTTCAACCAAAAAAAGTCTATTGTGTGAAGAGGCTGTATCTCTAATTTTATCTACACATTGCAAAACAGTGTTGTTTGCAGTATCGTAGCCGATTGTTTTATCTGTTCCAAATAAATCATTGTCGATTGTACCCGGCACACCAATAATTGGCACATCAAACTCACTGCTGAAAATATTCGCTCCCGTAAAAGAACCATTTCCACCGATAACAACTAGTGCATCAATATTGTTTTCCTTTAAAGATTGGTAAGCTTTTTTACGTCCTTCTTCAGTTCTGAAAGCTTCGCTTCTTGCAGATTTTAAGATTGTTCCTCCAAGACTTAAGATGTTTTTTACAGACCGGGAAGTCAATTCTTCAATCTCGTTTTCAATTAATCCGTCATAGCCGCGACTAATTCCGAAGACGTGCTTACCATAAAAAACAGATGTTCTAACTACAGCTCTAATAGCTGCATTCATCCCAGGAGCATCGCCTCCAGAGGTTAAAACTCCAATCGTTTTAATTTTATTTATCATACGTTATTGATACCGAAACAAAGTTAGTGTAATTTTTACACTAATTGCGAAAAAAAGTATAATTTTACCGAACTTACTAGATACTAATGGTGAAAACTACTATAAATATATGAAGAATACACATGCGAACCCTAATGTTTCTGTAGACTGTGTGATATTTGGCTTTCACAACAATAAATTGAATGTTTTATTGATAGAACAAAAAGATTTAGGCCAAAAAACAATACAAAATGCATTACCCGGAAATTTAGTTTTTCAGGACGAAAGCTTGGATGATGCCGCAGCTCGTGTTCTTCAAGAATTAACGCAACTCAAGGGAATTCCTTTACATCAATTTTTCGCCTTTGGCGACCCAAATCGCGTTAAAAATGTAAAAGATAGTGCATGGCTTCAATCGTACAGAGAAGACCCAAATGCAAGGGTAATCACAATCGGATATTTTGCCTTGATACGCATGGATCAGTTTGAACCCGAAGCGAGCAGTTTTGCTGAGCGTGTATTCTGGGAAGACATTCACAATATTCCAGATTTAGCCTTCGATCACAATCAAATTCTGAACATTGGACTCAATTATTTAAGATCTTCTTTTGAGAACAGCTATACGGGTTTTGAATTACTTCCAGAAAAATTCACCTTAAATCAGATGCAAATGCTGCATGAAACTATTCTAGATAAATCGCTTGATAAGCGAAACTTTAGAAAGAAAGTTTTGAAAGAGAAACTGGTAATAGGGTTAGATGAAAAGCAGATTGGCGTACTTCACAAACCGGCCCAACTTTTCAAGCTAAATACAGAAACAGTAACCGTTAATAAGCCTTTAGCCATAAATGAATTTGTGAAGTAATGAAGAAGTTTTTTATATCCATTTTTATAGTTTTCAGTCAGATTGCCTGGAGTCAAGTTTCGCTTTCTCCTGTAATTGTAACGCAAAACGATAGCGTAACTATTACCTATGACGCAACACAAGGAAGTGCTGGGCTGATTGGAATAACTCCAGTTTATATGCACACTGGTGTGATTACCAATTTGAGTTCTAGCCCTACTGCTTGGAGACATGTTCAAGGTAATTGGGGTGTGCACGACCCTAAAGTATTAATGACTGACATAGGCAACAATAAGCACTCTATTAAAATTCATATCAATACTTTTTACAGCGTACCGAGCAATGAAACCGTTTCTGCACTAGCATTTGTTTTTAGAAATATGGATGGCAGTAAAGAAGGAAAAACCACGAGTGGAAACGATATTTTTGTTCCCATTTCTCAAGGAGGTTATACCGCCTATATCAGTTCACACTTAAACGCACAATATTTTTACAATCAAGGCGACACCATGCAAATGACTATGGTAGCTTCAGATCCTTCTGATATTGACTTATTGATGGATGGCGTTTTAATTGCCAGTGACACGGCAAGCACTTCTTTTGACTTTGATGTGCACACCGCAAATTACTCCCCAGGATTTCATGAGCTTGTCATGAAAGCTGACAACGGAATGCAAGTTCTTTACGATACGGTTACTTACTTATCGCACATTGGTGCGCCAACTGGAGTTATTCCGAGTTACGGAGAAGAGGGCATTTTTGCTCTAAACGATAGCACAATGTATTTTCAACTGCGAGCCCCCTATATAGGTTTCGCTTACATAAAAGGAGATTTTTCTGATTGGTATCTTAAACCGGAATACCAAATGAACAAGTCGCCAAATGGCCAGTTTTTTTGGTTAGAAATTACAGGGTTAGATAAAAATACCGAATATGGTTTTCAATATGCAATAGAACAAGATTATGGATACTTAAGTATGGCCGATCCGTATTGCGAAAAGGTGCTAAACCCAAATGATGACCCTTACATTCCAGCTTCAGTCTACCCCAATTTAAAAACCTATCCCTACGGGCTAACACAAGAAATTGTTGGTGTTTTTCAAATTGAAGAAACACCTTATGTTTGGAATACCCCAAGTTTTACAAAACCGAAAAAGGAAGAATTGATTATTTACGAATTGCTTGTCCGCGATTTTCATCAAGACCATAACTACAATGGGGTAATAGAAAAGCTAGACTATCTTAAAAGTCTTGGTACGAATGCTATAGAACTACTACCAGTAATGGAGTTCGAAGGAAACGAGAGCTGGGGATACAACCCGAGTTTTATGATGGCACCCGATAAATACTACGGCCCTAAAAATGAACTCAAAAGATTAATTGACTCTTGCCACAGTAAGGGCATTGCCGTAATCTTAGACATTGCCCTCAACCACAGTTTTGGGCAAAACCCAATGGTGCAAATGTATTTTGACCAAAGCGCTGGACAATGGGGACAGCCTACGGCACAAAGCCCTTGGTTTAATGAATTGCCAAAGCATGATTTTAATGTAGGTTACGATTACAATCACGAAAGTGCAGCAACGAAATATTATGCTAAGAAAGTAATTGGTCATTGGGTTGAAGAATATAAAGTTGACGGCTATCGTTTTGATCTATCCAAAGGGTTTACACAAAACAACACACTTGGAAATGTAAATGCTTGGGGCCAATATGATCAAGGTCGCATTAACATTTGGACAGATTACACCAATCATTTATGGAGTATTGACTCAACCTCGATTGTTATTCTAGAGCACTTTGCAGACAACAGTGAGGAAACTGTATTGAGTAACAAGAACATGATGTTGTGGGGCAATGCAAACCACCAATACAGTGAGGCTACCATGGGTTACGCTTCCAATTTAGGTGGTGTCTCACATCAATCTAGAAGTTGGACAGACATGCATTTAGTTGGTTATATGGAGAGCTATACTGTGCTTGTCTTAAAACAAAAGAATAAAACCAAATATAATCGTTTTACAAAATAAATAATGAAAAGCTCAATCGACAAGTTGTTTGATAAAAAAATTTTAAAGCAGAAAAATTTTTCAGATATTTTAAAATGTACAAGTCATTT